>ERZ773265.16-NODE-16-length-111404-cov-9.384197_pt1 | contig 111404 bp, 100 predicted proteins | sample MGYA00580512_ERZ773265 | MGnify/ENA primary metagenome ERZ773265 (study PRJEB29015, sample SAMEA2738169) | human oral metagenome | biome: human oral; feature: human-associated habitat; material: saliva | place: China | collected 2183 ... | reverse complement strand
ACCCACTACATCCTTGATGAGCACGATCAGAGTGACGATACCTACTTGAGGTTCTGGTTCGAGGGTGAAGACGTACTTCCCGGGGATGAGATCACTGATTTCCGCGAAGCTCTGATCCGAGCCGCCATGCGTTTAAACGGTGAAGATCGTGAGTTCCTTGCCAGCAACAGCTTCGTCTTAACGACCATCCCTACGGTCTGGAACGAAGATAACCTGACGTTCCCGCCTTCGATCATATTCGTTGATGTTTTGCGTGAAATGAACAAAGAATGTCTAAAGTACAAAGTCACCCACAACAACAGACCCTACGACGTACTCTCCGTCCTTGAGCATATGGGTAGCGACATCATCTCTGTCATTAAACCCCTTGGATGCAAAATTAAGGATGAACGACATTACCAAGCGAACGGAGAAAGCTATGCGTGAAGCCACGTACATCACTCATACCAGTAACGGACATCGGTACATTCGCGATAAGAAAGACACGAGATATGACGATCGCCTAGCCCGGTGGTTTGAAACGGAACTCCCAGGTGACGACATCGCCACCTTCCGCGAAACACTGATTCAAGCCGCTGCTCGATTGAGCGAAGCAGATAGTCGGCTTCTTGCCGACAATGGTTTCGTAGTCACGACAATCTCCATAGAACAAAGTTGGCGTGAACATATTTCAGAAATTCTGACACACATTACGTTCGATAAAACCAGAAACATTATTTTCGTGTCATATGAAAAATGCGGAATCACGCCAGGTTATGCGAATGCTCGCACAGTAGAGCTTGTACTCAAATGTCTACACGTTGGCACCCATAGTCCTCGATGATCGATCAACCTTACAGAAAGGATAGATCTAGCATGGCTTTCCCCACTCTTATGGACCAGCAAGCCGCCGCCTCTGGGTTCATCCAGACGAGACCCTTCGCAGGCGTCTTTCTTGACATGTCAGGTGGCAAGTCTTTAGCAACGCTCCATGCGCTCACCCAGATCGGACCACGTGGTCACACACTGATCATTGCACCAATCAAGATCGCCAGACTCTCATGGATCTCCGAGATCGAAAAGTGGGACGTTCCTGTCAGGGCGCGCTCGTTGATCGTCGATGAAAAGGACCATCAACTCTCACGTAAGCAACGCTTAGAGCGTTACGCCGAGGTCTTGGATCCAGCCACTCCACCAACGTTGTGGTTCATTAACCAAGAACTCGTCTATGATCTCGTCACCTGGCTCCCGCCTCTTGACCCGCGTGATCGCAAGAAGATTCCAACACCCATCTGGCCTTTCCCAACAGTTATCATCGATGAATCGCAGGGCTTCAAAAACCCCACGTCGCGGCGTTTTAAGGCAATTCGAGCTGTGCGACCTCAGATCTCACGGATGATCCTTCTCTCGGGCACTCCTGCACCCAACGGTCTTGAAGACCTGTGGTCACAGGTCTATCTGCTCGACCAAGGTCTCTCTCTTGGCTCATCGCTCACTAACTACCGTGAAGCGTTCTTCCAATCGAACCGGCGTTTAGCAAACGGAACTCCGGTCGATTGGCAACCGCGCCCTGGTGCAAAAGAAGCGATCTACTCACGCATCGACCATTTGGTCATGAGTGCGCCGACCGTAGCACGCAAACCAATACCACCCATGAAGATTCATAATCTCATGGTTGATATGGATACTGACGCGCGCAAGGCATACAAGACCTTAGCTCGCACGCTTGTCCTGGACATCGCTCAGGTCTCAGGTGTTGATCCCAACGATGATCCAACGCTCAGTTCCGTCTCGGCAACCAATAAAGCAGTACTCCGAACAAAACTCGTTCAGCTTGCCTCTGGGACCATTTATCTCGATGAAAACGAGAACATGGAAACCGAGGAAGAACTAGATGAATTCGGCATCCATTTGGACGTGTCCATGCTTCCTGCTGCATCGCAATCGCTCACCGCCTATAACGGACGGCAATACGCGATTGTTCACAGCGCAAAGCTCTTCGCACTGCTCGATGTCATCACCCGGCAAACAAGTCCCGTCTTGGTAGCGTACTACTTCACGTGCGATCGAGACATCATCTGGGCCTACCTTGCTGCACATGGCTACGACGTTCGTATCTTCGACGGCACCCGTGACATGTATGAGGCATGGAACCGGGGAGAAATCCCCGTCATGCTCATCCACCCAGCATCTGCTGGGCACGGTCTCAACCTTCAAGACGGCGGACACACGCTCGTGTGGTACACACTGCCATCGTCATTGGAACACTACATGCAAACGAACAAGCGTTTGCATCGAGTGGGGCAAAAGCATCCGGTGAACATCTACCAGATTCTCACGGCTAAAACCATTGACGAGAAACTGCCGACAGCTCTTGGGAAGAAGGAGCAATTACAACAGTCTCTCATCGACGCCGTGGAGAAAACTGTCGATGACATCGTATCGAACGATGATTAACCATACCGCTGCCACGGCCTATATCTCTCATATGGGCCGTGCGCAGCAACACCGACTGAAAGGTGATACTCATGACTCACCCACCTGAGCCACTCGCCGTACGTGTAAGACCCACAACCTTTGATGAGGTTATTGGTCAAGACGACGTTGTAGGCGAGGGTTCTTTGATCCGCCACATGCTCGACCCACTGGCTCCGCCCCTAAGTCTCATCATGTACGCTCCGCCAGCGAGTGGGAAAACCACAATCGCTCGCATCATGGCCCACACTCAAGGGATCCACTTCGTTGAGCTATCAGCAACCTCTGCCAAGGTTGCTGATATTCGTAAAACCATCACTGAGGCTCGCACCCATCTTGACAGTGATGGAACACCTACCGTTGTCTTCATTGACGAGATCCACCGCTTCTCCAAATCGCAGCAGGATGTCTTGCCACCAAGCGTAGAAGACGGCACTATTCGTCTCGTAGGTGCAACAACGGAGAATCCGAGCTTCTCGGTTAACAGCGCATTGCTTTCCCGTTGTGCCATCGTTTCGCTGGGCACCTTGACCAATGATGATATCTACGCGATTTTACAACGAGCAATAAGCCATCCAGATGGACTTCCTCGCTGCACACCGGGCGTTGACATCCCAGATGACGTTCTCCGCGTCATCGCTATGAACGCATCAGGTGATGCTCGCCAGGCCCTCACCCTACTTGAAGCCCTCGATACAGCCCGAGGTGACAAGCCCGCAACGCTGGACATGCTCACCTCTTTGGCACCTCACGCGATCCAACGCTATGACCGCGATGGAGACCAGCACTACAACATCGTCTCGGCCTTCATTAAGTCTATGAGGGGATCCGACCCCGATGCAACGCTCTATTGGCTCGCCAGACTCATTGAGGGCGGCGAAGACCCGCGCTTCATCGCACGGCGCATCGTCATCCACGCAGCTGAGGACGTAGGTCTTGCTGATCCCTCTGTGCTCCCTCTGGCTGTCGCCACGCAACAATGCGTTGCACTGATTGGTATGCCAGAAGCTCGCATTCCACTTGCTGAGGCAGCCCTCGCTGTCGCAACCGCACCGAAGTCAAACGCGACATATCTCGCAATTGACCGAGCGATCGAGCTTGTGAGACACACAGGATCACTACCTGTACCCAAACACTTGGCCGATGCTCATTACAAAGGCGCAGACACGCTCTACGGCAACGGCGTGGGATACAAGTATCCGCACGACTACCCCTACCACGTGGTGGAACAAACGTATCTACCCGATGATCTGCTCGATCACCCGGACGCTCACGTGTTCCAACTCGATGGTTCTGGAATCGGTCACGAGCAGATCATCGCTAAACGGCTTCAGGCTATTGATGACCTTCTCAATGCAACCGATGATGCCCTGTAAATAGCAATCAGCACCCGGCTTCTTGCCAGGTGCTGATCGCGTGGTCCAAAGTGTTTATGGCTGAGGAATTACGAGCGCAGAGCCTCGATAAATGAGGTGAACGTTACGAATACCATTAGCCTCGGCAAGCCGATCCACGCTCACTCCTGTTGCAGCGGAGATACTCGACAGAGTTTCTCCGTCTTGCACAACATACACCTGCTGGCCCGGCGTGGGCGCAGCCGAAGGAGACGGGGTTGGTTCTGTCTTCGTCACATGTGTGTTCTCATGTGACGGAGCAGAACTAAGTTGTTTCGACGGTGTGACCACCGTCTGTTCATTCCTGGAGACGCTATCGCGTCCCGAGGGTGACCCAGAAGAAACCTGGTGCCCCACCTCGCTCCCGTGAGGTGGCGGCGTTGATGCATAGTGGGGTGCAAAATAACCCCACAGCATCATCGAGGCAACAAAGACACATGAACCGATAGCCCCTAATAGTGCAAAAATGCTATTAGGGTTATTCTCAAAGTCTTTGTCTATTTTCTTCTCTTGTCCACCTAGCATCGTCGCCTTCCTTTCTTCCCGATTGAGTATATGTGATTTCACGATTTTCAGCGAAGATATTCTAGCTCTTGTGAATACAGAGGAATCGCGTTCCGTTTTTCAGTAATATGTTATTATGATATCTGTTACTGAAACTAATGTCAGGTAAGGGAGGTACAACATGCTTAACACGCTCACCTACGCGGTGCGTGTCGAAACGACTCCCGACCAATCCAAGACATTATCCGACACATGTTCCGCCTATCTCGACTGTTGCAACATGGTTAGCAAGACCGCGTGGGAGCATAGGACGCTTAGCCAAAAAACACTTCGTCGGCTCATATACCGTAGACTCCGCGACGAATACCATGTGAGCGCGCAAATAGCCCAATCTTCCATAATCCGCGTCATCGGGAACTACCGGACAATCAAAACCATGCATGGAAGCCCGTGGGTAACCAGCCAACCGAAATACCATTCCCCCGGCTACGACCTCATATGGAACAGAGACTACAGCATCCTCAAAGATGGGCAATTAAGTATAAGCACCATCAATGGGCGAATCAGAACCACTGTCGATTGGACTCACATGCCGCAGCCGTACCGCAACGGCAAGTTCGGTACGGCCCGACTGTTGAACCGGGACGGAAAATGGTTCCTAATCATTCCTAGCACTGTGGAGCTACCTGAACCAGCTAAACCACAGCAAGTCGTCGGAGTGGACTTGGGTATTCGTTTCCTTGCCACCAGCTATGACGGTGACGGGCATACTGACTTCTATGACGGGAAGGAGGTGAAAAGCAAGCGCGAGCATTACAAGAGGCTACGCGCCTCCCTGCAAAAGAGGGGGACGCGCAGCGCAAGACGCAGGCTTAAGAACATTGGCATGAGAGAAAACCGTTGGATGAGAGACGTGAACCATCAGGTCTCTAAGGCACTCGTCAGCCGACAGTCAAAGCCCACGCTCTTCGCGTTGGAAAAACTTGAAGGTGTTCGTCACGCAACCGAAAAAGTCCGCACACGAGACCGGTATGTGCAGGTCAGTTGGGCGTTTTACCAATTGCGCCAGATGATTGAATACAAGGCTAAGAAGGCCGGGCATTCCGTCATCGTGGTTGACCCGCGTCATACGAGTCAGACCTGCCCGAAATGCGGCACAGTACGCAAGGCGAACAGGAATAAGCGGTTGCACGAATACCAATGCTCGAACTGTGGCTACAGGTCTAACGATGATCGCGTGGCCGCAATGAACATTCAACGGCTCGGTTATCAGAGTCTCGTTGAATCCCAGTCGGACAAAGTCTGACCGGGCGGGGTGCTGTCAACCATCCCTATGGTGTTCCGCCAGCCCGTAAGGGCGACAAAAGCGGGAGGAACCGACAATCATTCGGCTCCCATTACCGCCGGGCAGGGACAAACCGCGATGCTCGTCATTGCGGCAGTTGGCGATAATCCATATCCGTACCCACACATAACATATGAAAAGGAGGCCACTATTATGGCTCACACTCCACGTCAAATTTCCGCATCTCAGATCCGTCCCGGAGCAACCATCATTCTCCGAGGCCAGATCGAGTATGCGCGTGTCCGCTCCCTCTTGGGGCCTGCCGACATCGAAAAGCTCAACCGGGCACGTACCAAGTCCGAACCTCTTGATGTCAACAAGCCGATCACCCGTCTTGCACTCCATCACGCTGAGGTCGTTCCCCAAGATCCGAGTGGTCAGATGACCCCCGAAGAATACTACGTCTGGGAGCGTATGTTCGAGACCGAGAATAAGCCCGAGCTTGGTCGTCGCTGGAACATCGACAACAAGGGAACCGTTCTCCCGGTTCTGCTCAAGACTGTCGATGGTACCGCACGACAGATCACCGATGACGAGATCCCGGCTTCGCCGACCTCGCTGCCCACCGAACCTGAACGTGATCAGCTTGTCACCGTTGTTCTCAACGTCTATGACACCAAGCGAGTCAACAAGGGTATTGGCATCCAGGCGATCATCTTCAATGAAGAGCCTCGCTGGTACACCGGATCGTCCTCGGTCAATAACACCGCTCTTGCGGCTTTGGGCATCACCCTGTCTGGCCCCATCGTCGCTCACAGCGGCGTTGTCGCAAACGAGCCTGAAACCGCTGCTCCTGCTCAGGTCGCAGCTCCCGTTGCACCCGCTGTTCCCGCCGTTCCTGCTGTCCCTGCTGTTCCTGCTGTTCCGCAGGCAGCACCTCAGAACACCGTGGTTGACGCAGCCTCTGGCTTGGCGATGCCCGCGCCTGTCACCCAGCCCGTTGCACCTGCTCCTGCCGCTCAAATTGCAGCGCTTGATCCCCAGGCGCTCCAGGCTCTGAACCCGCAGGCTCTCCAGATCCTGAACGCGATTACTCAGCAGCAGTCTGGCTCGGCTTTCACCGCACCTGCTACCTCGGCTGCTCCTGCTGAGGAAACGGCTTCTTCCCCCTGGACTATTGACTGACATTAGTCAATAACCCCTGACCCATAAACGAGACGGACGTTGTCACCGCACTGAACGCATCAGTGGATGCAGCGTCCGTCTCGTTTTTATGCTTAAACACCACCACGAAAGGATCTCCATATGACGGTCTTTTTTGATCCACGGTTAGCCTTTCCGCACTTTTACACCAATGAGATCATCACCAAAGTTCTTGGCCCGATGCCGATTTGGACCGTATCGAACCCAACCTCAAAAATGCCCATTGACATCCGTCATTTATTGGATGGTTGCAACGGGTGTACCCACCCCGAACCTGTTCGTGGTGCATGGGCGCGCGATGAGCGAGTGCTCGTTACTCTCGATGAACTGACAAACGGACTGCCAACAGCAGCCAACTGTGCCATGTTCATTGACGCACCTCCACAAGGATGCGTCGTTCTCGATATCGAGAAAACATGCCCACCCGACGAGCGCGATCGCCTTCTTGCTATCGGCGCTCTCTACGCTGAGACTTCACTATCGGGCAAAGGTTATCACCTAGTATTGCCTCTCCCCTCATCGTTTCCTGAGCTATCGATTGCCGCAAACAAGGCCGTTCTTAAAGGCCCGCATGGATGGTGGGAGATCCTGCAAAGTAACCACTTTGTGACGTACACACGTAATCCAACCCCTGTGCCCGTCTCATCTACCATTGACACCGCCCTCTGGGATCAAGTCTGGCGCAGCGTCGCTGAACCGGCCAACAGCAAACCTGTGGCCGCTCGCGCCGCAGACCTCGACGAAAGCACTCGACCACAACACGAGTGGTACGACGTTGTTTTGCTCATGCTCATTCAACGTTGCCGCTTCTTTGGGCGCACCCCTGAACGCTTCGATAATGACCATTCCCGTTACGAATGGGCTTATGCGCAATACATCTACGATAAGCTCAATCAGCTTCGTCTCAGTCCAGATTCCATCGACGTGTCTCCTGACAAATCTCTTGCCATGAACACCATTGTCATTGACGAGACAGCGGCGACGTGGTTGGTCTACGACGTATTAACCCACTATCTCGACCATCGCGCAAAGCACGATGAAACCCGCGAGGGGATGCCTTTGCTTCTTAACCTTGCGTCTCGTGTAGTGCTCACGCGAAAAGCAAGCGAATAAAACATCTCGATACAGAAAAGAGGCCTTAATGACCAAAACCCCACGCACGTACGTAATTGATACGCCTGACGCCCCACAGCACACGTACCCGATCCATTTCACCGAAGACACACCACTTTTCGCCTCATTCGGCACAGTGATCCTTATCGATGGTCTTGAGCATATACGCACCCACTCCGGCTGGATCGACGCCTTTGACCGCAGATACACCAATGAGGAAATGAAAGACTACCTCATTAAATATCACGATTACAGCATTGTTGTTTACAACCCCACCCGCCCGCGCGTTTGACCCACACAGAAAGGACATCCCATGCTACTCTCCGAGCGACCCAATAAGACGTACATCGTTGTTGTCGAACGATACAACTCAAAGTTGGGAATTGACGAAACCGACAGCTACACCATCGAAGCACCAACACTAGCCGAAGCTGTCATTTACAGCGAGCCGGTTCTTCAAGGCGAGCGTATGCGAGGTAAAAACCCCGCGCGCATTCTCTCTATTCATGAGACCAAGCCTTACCCGAAGAGCTTCATGAAAGCGACTCAAGCCACTATGCTTGACGTGCTCAAAGACCTTGCGATCACTCGTCCCGAAGTCATCAACGAGATCGACGAGATGTGCGAAACATTTGAATCATACAATGACGGTCTCAGTTTTGACGAGCAAGTGCGAGACGCAGGTCATCTTCTCCTACTGATCCCTGGGTTGGATGACGTGTACATCGACGTTTTTAGCGATGAAGATTATGTAGAAGTGCTCCACGACGTTCGCTCCCTTGGGAGCAGTGTTGCACTATCTACCACATGCGGCCTTCGAAACATCACATACGATCGAAACGCAAGCGGAGCCGAGGGTCTCGCCGCGCTCATGTGCGGTATTCGAGACAAGATGGAAGAAATCGCCTAACCCGCTTGCGTAAAAGGAAACCCCGGTACCAGAAATCCCAAATGGTACCGGGGTGATTCGCACGAACGAACCCAGACAAGGAAATCAATCCGAAAGGAGTTGATACACAAATAGTATCACAACTCCGATCGTGTACCAAACGAAAGGCACACCAATGACCAAACCTTTAAATCCTTACGTTGCATCCGTCACCATCGAAGCCGAAACCCTTGAAAAAGCTGAACAAGTTCTCGCTGAGCGGCTGGGCTACGACGAGGACTACGGGTTCCTTTACACGCTTAAGTACGATGATCCACAACTCATCGGTAAAAACCCCTCTGAGGATGAAGACATACTCAGGTATCACACATGCCATATTGAGATAGGCATCAAGGGTAACAATCGTGTCATTCGCACTCAACCGCGATTCTGGGAAAGTGTCAACCGGGAACTTAGCAGATTCGCAGATGCGATGAGTAAAAACTTGCCAATCAGCATTACGGCAATCAGCGGCAAAAATGGCTTGACCTTGTGCACAATCATACCTTCGGCCATCGCATGGTTAGAAGTTGTCAATGACTAAGGGCTGGATAAACGAAACCGTTGCAAGTAAGCGCTAATCTCCAATAACTAACACCGCTTGCAACGGTTTCCTATTCACCATAGCTCACCACGTGTACCACGTTGCGAAACCGGCTCCAATAACAAGCACTGCAACATACATGGGTTCCAACCATGGTTTGCTCTGCTGGTACCGCAAAACATTACCCATGATGCTTCGATAGCGAGTGGACACGACAATGCGCGTCTCACCTCGCTCAATCACTTTCCACGTCGATGGAAAAAGTGGGTAGTACCAGATCCACCCGGCCATGCTCCCAGCATCGAGCAGATCATGAGTGATCATGCCCGCGAGCAGCCAGATAAAACCAGGCCACACCCACGCTGTCAGCACACCGACACCCATGAGCACCCAGAGCGTGTGTGTCCACCCTCTATGGTTCAGAGGTGAGGTTGCATCCGTACGTGACTCAGGCGAGCGCAGCAGCGTCCCCCAGGGCATAAAACGACCCGCTAATGAATCAGGTAGGTCAATGTCAGGGAGCACCGTTCCAATGATAAACAGTGGTAACCCGATGGCTACGCTTGTCAACCATTGATCATCAGAGGGAATAAACATCTGATGGAGCCACGTGCTCCCGAGCTGCACTACCCCACTCACCGTATCCAACGCATGGCTCACCCATGAGGGTTCACCAGAATCGATCATCGCCTGAGATTGGCCCATACCTTCACCTACGGTGACGCAGGCTCGTCCTAATCCGAGCATCGCCAATCCACCAGCGATATGGTACGTTCCCCTCATTGTGCACCCTTTCGTGATATGCGTTGAATCATTATTACTATTCTACTGGAAAACCAGGGTTTTGTGCAGACTGCACAGTCGGTTTCCCAAAAGCAAGCCGTACAAAGTACGGCCCGAGATCTATTCGACAGAACCAGACAGCCTGACGGCGCTGCCTGGTTCTCTATTTAATTCCTTTTTATTCAGGAGGTACCCACCATGAAGTTTGACGAGAATCTCGTTGACAACACTATTTTGTTGCTTGAAGCAGGTTTGGTTCCTGCCCTGATGGGCGAACCCGGTATCGGCAAGTCATCCTTCGTCGAAGACGTTGCCCGGCGAACGAACACCACATGCTTCACCCTTCCGTGCAACTTGCTGGCTGACAAGGCTGACCTGACAGGTGCACGCCTTGTTCTTAATGAATCTACCGGAGAATGGTCGCAGAAGTTCTTCCCCCACTCCGTTATCAGCCAGGCAATCCACTACGCCGAGAACAACCCCAATGAACAACCCATCTTATTCTTGGATGAAATCAACCGTACGACCTCTGATGTCACCTCGGGTACCTTGACCCTCGTGACATTGCGTCGTATCGGTGACAAGGCTCTACCGAAGAACCTTCGCATCATCGTTGCAGGCAACGACAAGGGTAACGTCACTGCTCTTGATGATGCATCCGTTTCACGTTTCGCCATCATCAACGTTGAGCCTGACGCCCATACCCTGATTGATGTCCTGGGAGACAATCTCCACCCGTGGGTCAAGATGGTTTTGGAGAAGCACCCGGAAACGATCTTTGTCAAGAACGTCGATGATCAGCAGGCTGTTGAAGGATCTGATGATGACGACGAAAACGCCACTGTTTCCGTCTTTGACCTCTTCGATGGATCTGAGGAAATCCGGCCTTTCGCCACTCCTCGTACCATCGATGGTGTCTCACGTTATCTCACTGCTCTATCCACCGAAAAGCTCATGAGTTTCATGGCAACTGCTGCAACTACCCGTGACGGACGACATGTCTCCTATCTCCAGGAGACCATCGAAGGTTTGACCGGACACACGTCTTTCACCACGCTCCTAATGGGTGTGATCAGCGAAGAACTGAGCAAGGGCACGACCCAGACAGGCGCTCAGCGCGTGGTCAAGCCGCGTATCTACGATACCTTGAAGGCTGCCGCCACCACGAGCATCGACGACGTTACTCAGGTCATTTCAACCATGACCGATAACGACGCATCAGGATGCCTCGTCTTTGCTCTCTACGAGCGCGATGACAACACCGTGATCATTCAGGCTCTGAACGACCGCCTGAGCCGCCTGGAAAAGAACCACTTGAACGATCTCATCACCTTGTGGTCGTCCGGCGCGCTCAGCTCCCATAACTGCCGAGTTTTCACTGGGCTGAACACTGGCTTTGCTCAGGCCATCACGCCCACTCTCGTGGCTATGGGTTTGGGCGACTGAGTCTTTTGTGCACACCGATCGTATTCGGTGTAACTGCCCTGTTCTCCGACAGTTGCACCGAATACGACACATACCCGATATATTCATAGAAAGGGGCATCAATGGCTACGATCCCCGTTAGCCTCATTGGACAAAAGCCAGGCCATCTTGATCCATACACGGCAATCCCCACTTTCACCGGAGATTGCGACCCTATGTCTTTGCTCGACGCTATGGTGACCCACACGCTCTTTGAGCCGCTAAACGCGAACCAAACGGTTGCTTTAGCTGTGAACAATCAACCGATCGACCGTGACGGTGCGAACGAACTTCTCCTTCGATCTGTCGGTGAGGTTCTTGACCCCGTTGCCCAGGAAGTGATGAACACGCTCTTTGAGCAGGCTCTCACCAGGTGGATCCCCTCAGCTTCATCCCCTATTGATGAAGCCTTCATCACCCAGACAGCAGCCTCATGCAAACTCCCTGACCCGAGCAAAGCTCTGTACACCACGCAATCCGACGTGATCCCGGCTGTAAAAGACGTGCTTGCGGGTAATGCCGGAACAGATCTTCTCCTGGTGTCGCTGGGATGGACCTTCCACCCACACACCGTGGGGTTCTGGTTCCGCACAAACGCCGAGTTCGATGCGTTCAAAACATGGCTGCAAGGCGAACTTGCCAAGATTGCATCCAATATCAGCACCTCTGATATGCGGATGTTCCAGCAATTCGATGCGCTCACGCTCACCGATCTGACGGAATCGCTCATCTTGCGAGCAGATGATTCCCAGGCTCTCGATGAGTACTCATTTGCACGTGTACTCATGTGGGCGCTCATGACATGGACCAGCGCGAACGCTCCCCAAGCAGGAGCACCCCAGACATGTGGCGTTCTCCCATTCAGCATCGCTGAAATGGCTCTACCTCGAACCCTGGTTCTCGTCAACGTGGAAGCCCATGCACGAGCATCCATGCGCAAAATCATTAACGAGTGGGAACTGATCAACAAGTCTCTCCACGCACCTGTCAAGCTCGTCACCCCAGGACAGCTGAGCAAGCTCACAGCTCTTGCCCGTGCGCAGCAAAAGGCATCAGCCCAAGCTGCAAACAGCTTGTCCAACGCCCATCAGCAAAAGGGTCGTAGTGGTCGCGTGGTATTCCACAAGCGACCAACACGCCCTGTTGACATCTACAAGTCTGTCATGCGCGTACTCACCCGTATGTCCAAGGTCAACCAATCGTTGAACTCGATTCGCAATGTGACGACAAGCTTCGTTCGAGCCAACAGGCGTCAGCCCAATGACCCGAACAAGCCGGGTAAGGTTATTTCGCGCAAATACCTACCTGACATTCACATTTACCTTGATACGTCAGGCTCGATCTCCACCGAAAACTACGAAGATACGATCAAAATGCTCATCACTTTCGCCAAGAAAATGGGCGTTGATCTGTACTTCACGAGCTTCTCACACATCATGTCCACCCCTGTGCGTCTTCGAATCAAAGACCGCTCGGTGAACCAGGTGTGGAAGCAATTCGCGGCTGTACCGAAGGTTTCCGGTGGAACCGACTACGAGCAGATTTACACTTTCATCAATGAGCACCCCACTCTGAGGCGTCGCCTCAATCTGGTGATCACTGACTTTGAGTGGTGGCCTGGGTCATACCACATCGATGTCCCAGAAAATCTGTACTACGTTCCGATCTCTGTTCCATCCGGGTACTACCCATCGTTGCGCAACAGCGCCATGAGCTTTGTCCGTTCGATGGAAAAGATCGATCCGAGTACGGGGTCTCGAATCCTTGGTATGACCAACTGATTTAAGCCACACCAATCTGCTCACCCCTTCCTTCTCTGGGCTAATCACCTGGGGAAGGAAGGGCCTATTCATCTCTTATATATTCACACGGAAGGAGGCCCCTATGGGCCTGTCAAACTTTACGCCCACAGACATTGGTGGCGGATCGGGTAGCTCTGGCGGACCAAGTATCCCCTTGTCAGCCTTGCTCGGCCCCACACTCACAGGCGGCTCTGACATTAACGATATGCTCATTAACTACAACGAGACGTACAAGAGCGCCACACCTGCTCTTTTCCGTGATGAGATCGTCACCCAGACCATGAGCATCATCTCGTCCTCTCGCAAGCCGAACGCTCTACTCGTCGGCCCAGCTGGGGTTGGCAAGACGGCGATCGTCGAAGAGATCGCCAGGCGCATCGCTAATAAAGAAGCTTCTGTGCCCCCGCAGCTTGCAAACACGACGATCTACGAGCTACCCATTGCAACTCTCGTTGCAGGCGCAGGTGTAGTTGGTGATCTTGAAAACCGCATCACCGAGATCATCAAGTTTGCACAGGATGCAAACAACGATGCATTGCTGTTCATCGATGAAATTCACCTCATCGCAGACAGCAACAACACGACCTACGCCAAGATCGCACAGATTCTCAAGCCTGCCATGGCCCGAGGGTACATCCGCGTGATCGCAGCAACGACCATGGGTGAAGCGAAGAAACTCGATGACGATCCGGCGTTCAAGCGCCGTTTCTCCTCAGTCATCGTCGATGAACTCACCCGCGAGCAGACCCGTCAAATCTTGGACATTGTGCTGCCCGGTATGCTGGGCCATTACCAAAATAAAGTCACGGTTGCCCCCGACGTCCTTGACGAGATCGTCCTCACAGCCGATCGTCTCATGAGCACGGGGCATCGACCTGATACAGCGATTACGCTTCTCGACCGAGCACTGAGCCACTCCGTCATTAGCCACCATTCGGCGATCCAAGAAGCTCTCGCTTCTGGAAACACGACAAGCGCACAGATGCTCCAACAGATTACTCATATTCCGTTGACGGCTAAGCGACTGAACACCATCGCCATGCTTCTTGTCACGGGACAATCCCAACCCCCACACCTTGATGTAACAGCTCTTCAAACAGAGCTATCCAGGCTCAGGGGTCAAGAAGAGGTTCTCCCTCGCATCGTCGACGCTTTGCGTAGACGCGAGTTGAACATCTTCCCGAGCACTCGCCCCACCTCATGGCTTTTCGCCGGGGCATCCGGGGTCGGCAAGTCGGAAACAGCCACGATTATCTCTCAAATGGTGACTGGACAAAAGCCCATCATCCTCAACATGGCTGAGTACCACGACTCGGCATCGATCAATCGCATCATCGGTTCTCCAACCGGCTACGTCGGTTCGGACAGCGCCAAAGAACGACCTTTCGATACCTTGGCATCGAACCCCTACCGCGTGATCGTTCTTGATGAGTTTGAGAAGGCCGATATGTCAGTGCAGCGACTTTTCCTCTCTGCTCTGGATACCGGCGAGATCCAGATGGCAAACGGTCCAGCCGTTGATCTGTCGCGCTGCATCGTCATTGCAACGACAAACGCTGGAAGGCAGAAGCTCTCTGGCTCCCAGATGGGCTTTGGTGATCATAAGCACTCCGTGAGCAAGCAGTCTTTGACTAAAGAACTCCAAAAGAGTTTTGACGCAGAGCTGCTCGGACGCTTCGATGATCTCATCGCGTTCATGCCTCTGAGTGCCGACGACTACGCACAAATCTTGCGCGATGAATACGATCGCCAAGTAAAGCGTATTTGCGCCGAGAGGCCAGACCTGAGCTTTGACCCAATTGATGATGACACCATTGCTCAATTGGTCAATGAGACATGGCTCGTTGACCAGGGCGCACGCCCGGCCATCCGAGCCATCCGCGCTCTGATCGAAGACATGCTGCTTGCTCAGGCAGCGAACTCATAGAGCGCATACGGTTCGCCCACGGGAATTCACCCCTCGTGGGCGGACCACCTATTCATAACATACGTATTCAAGGAGAACACAATGACTACTATGCGCACCGTTCAACATACCCTTCACGAAACCGATGGGTCTTTGACGACCGTCGTCGCTCACTATGGCATTCGTAATGACCGCGTCAGCGTCATGGGTGAGGTCTATTACAACCATGATGACCAAACCCCGCTTGCCAACCTTGATCCCGATAAGTGCGGGCAAGTGTGCGATGAGATTAAGCAGGCATTTCCGTGGCTAGGGCCTCTCATGGAACTCCATCTTGCCGACGCTTACACAGGCGCACCAATGTACGCACTTGACAATGGATGGTTCTGGCTTCATGAGGATGAAGCCGATGGCCCGCTCATCACCACCGTCAGCCGTCGTCGCGCAGCCAGGTACCTTCGCACGACACCAGACATGTTAGAGGGTGTTCGCACCAAGAACGACCTTGAGATGTTGATTAACACCACGCTGGCCCCGGCGTGGAAGAAGCAGATTGACGCTGCATTGGCACTCTACGATCTGTCCACCGGCTATAAGTCACAGATCAACAAAGACCTTGAGTCTCTCCAGATCATCTACACCGATGATAAGGGATGTCTCTACACCCAGCCGCTGAGCGATTTGTCCGACGTAGGAACTCTTGTCGATCCTGACGAGGTCACCGATCTCACCATCGTCGGTTACACAATTGCGTAACCTTTGAGACAACCCACACCATCGATCGGTCAAGACTATCACTGGCCGATTGATGGCTTATTCATACATTCATTTATATTCAGAAAGGAAGGCTTTCATGCCCATCCTCTTAGAAAGCATTGATACCGCAGCCGCTCAGATCAATACCGTCGCTGAGGCAGGTAAAGCCCGCACGATCAAGGCTGTTACCCCTAAGTTCTTTTCCTCGTCTCTGACCGGACAGGGCAAGAAGCAGGGCGTACTGAACTCGTCCGTTGTCCCCGGCAGGTACCCTATGGGCCTGAGCCGGACAACCATGGGCAGCACCGACATTCGCTACAAGGAGCGTCGCACCTCGAACAACGTCACCAGCCACATTATCCCCATCGGCACTGTCGTTCGACGCGCCTATGAGCAGGGATACGGCCACATGTTGGTTCCCGTTCCCTCTGAGGCGAACGCATTCTCCGTGCGCTTGACCGATGACACCTACACCTTCGATCTCTATGCATCCTGCCACGTACAGGGCCTTGTCATGCGCGAGGATCGTAGCGGACGAGAAATGGTCAAGGATCTTGCTGTCTCGTACCGCACGATGCTCTACGTCGTTCCGCCCGTAAAGGACGAAGACGCCATCGACCTGGAAGCTCAGATGGACACTCTGTGCGACCAGGATCTCGCCTCTTGTGACATCGATGACCCCGAGTTCATCGAGGCAAGCGACGAGGACATCATGGCTGTGGACGATGAGTCTGTCGATTCACTCGTCCTGAGCGTAGACGATGACTACCGCACTCGTGCCACCCTGCTGAACATGTCGGCGTCCAACTTCCGTAGCCTCTCTACTCTCATGAGCGTTCAAGGCCAGGCGTGGGCTGTTGCCGACTGGAGCTACGCACCTGTCGAAGATATCGAAGACCTACCGTGGGAAGCCATTTGCCACGCCATGGGTATCGACCTCTCGCACAGGAAGGGATTCATCGATACGCTCACTGAGTTCTACGCTGATTACAGCGTCTACGAGAACATTACTCACAGCGCCGAGCGTTGGACCAGCAATGGTATCGCTGAGGACATCCGAGACGTTGTTGCCGCTCTTGTACCCAAGACGCGCACCTACAACGACGATCAGTTGGCTCAGATGGTCTACCAGCTTCGCTACATGGAGCAGTACAGTGTTCCACTGCCTGCTTACCGCGAAGTCTACACGGCCATCAACACGCTCTGTGACCCTCAGACCGCATCGCGTCTGATGAAGCAGAACATGAACCTGCTGATGAACGAAACCTTGCACGAGCTTGGATCTCACCGTGATGAACTGGAGCGTGCGCCTCAGTCGATGGCAACCACTCCGATCCAAGGCCAGCTCTCACCTCAGCAGAAGGCCGCTGTGTGCTCAACTGAGCCACTGTCCATCACGCAGGCAGGCGCTGGCGCTGGTAAGAGCACGGTCATCCTTGCTCGTATCAACCAGCTCACGCTGTGCGGGGTGGCCCCCTCGGACATCACTGTGCTGTCGTTCACGAACGCGGCAGCGGACAACATCATCAAGAAGAACCCCAATGTTCGCTCGATGACCATTGCCCGCATGATCCATGATCTCTACATGACCTACTTCCCCACCCACGAACTCAGCTCTGTTGAAACGATCGCAAACTCTCTGGGCATCTACATGCCTGGAGACGCTTTCGCGCTTCAATTCGCACAGCGCTTGCGCAGGTTGGAAGGTCGTGACGCACAAGGTGCCTATACCTCGTTGAACAACTTTATCGAGGCACACCTGGAGCAAACCATTGATGCTCTGAACCTCATTAAGCAGACGTCTTTGGAACTAGAGATCATCCTTGCCTACCAGATGATTGATCGGATGCCTCTGCCTTCGGGTCTGAACATCCGTCACCTCATCATTGACGAGGTTCAGGATAACTCGGTGTTCGAATTCATCTACCTACTCCGTCTAGTCAGCAAGCTCAAGGCATCACTTTTCATCGTGGGTAAGCATTGCTCACGTTAAACCCTACTAATTGCGGGAAACTCACGTTTACACGATAACGACCGCGACTATTGAGAAATCAATAGTGCAGCAGATGAGATAACGCTCATCGGATGGTAATACCGTTGCCGTTAATGACAATCCGCAGCCAGCCACCCAAACGTCAAGTCGTGGGTGGAAGGTTCATCGACTATCGAAAGCACTGATACACCATCAGTCATAAACCATGGGTAATCCCATGGCGAAGCAAGTAGAGTAGCGACCACACACGCATCATGTGGTACGCGAAATGATGGGCATGTTTGGTATACTCTACCTAACATGAAGATATAGTCAACCAATTCACGAAACGAGGAAACTGATGCTGTCCTCACCTGACATCAACAGACGACATTCACTGAACACGCACTTTTTCGACACCATCCATAATGAAGCACAAGCTTATTGGCTTGGTTTCTTATGGGCTGATGGATCATGGTCGAAAACCGCTCCACGGTGCAGTGGCCCCAACAGGCTCACTCTTAGCCAGAAACTCTCAGAGATTGATCATCTCCAATTGTTTCTAAACACCCTTGAAGCGGATTACTCCATTCGACGTGTTAACAACGGATACGGACTAGCCGTCGCCGTACACATTAACAGCCGACCTTTGTGCGTAAGCCTTGAACAATTAGGTTTTGCGCGTAAAGACCAACGTGTTCATATTCCACCGATACCATCGCATTTACTACATCACTTTATTCGTGGATACTTTGATGGGGATGGGTGTCTATCTGTCTATCAACAGACAGTTGGCAATGCCGTCATCAATAAGCAGGAATGGTCCCTCACTGGACACCCCGAATTCATCGCAAACATTCGTCAGCTTATTGAGCAAAACGTTGATGTCTCTCAACGAGTGAAGATCAAGACTTATAAACGTACCGATAAAGCTGTCACTTTACGGTACGGCAAAAAGTCCGATATCTCCGCTCTCTATGATTACTTGTACCAAGATGCCACCGTGTATCTTAACTCAAAGTATCAACGATTCGTAGAGTTCTTCACTCGTGAGAAGAACTAGGGATGCTTCCCAGACGCTCTACGAGTTCCGTTCGGCAAACCCGAAGGCCCTGAATGCTCTTGAGGCATCGGGCGTCTTCACTCCCTACAAACTGGAGACCAACTATCGGTCGAACCAAGAGGTTCTGGACATGGCTAATGTCCACCTCTTGAGCGAGATCGAAGCCAACCAGCTTGCGCAGATCCGCCTTCGTGCAAACTCGCTTGTCCCGGTCACAGCACAGTCGTTCCAGGACAAGGTTCATGTCGTTCATGAACACTACACCTCTGATGCTAAGTTCATCACCGATCTTCCCAAGCTGCTCTCCCAGCACACCTACACCTATGTTCAGGACTGCCTGAGCCGTGGTGAGCAGGTGGCGTTCTTGGCCTTTACTCGCCGAGAAGCATTCGCTGTTCAAAAGCGCTTGGAAGAGATGTTCCCAGGACGATCCGTCATCTCGATGATCTCGGACAGACGTCGTGCATCGACGTTCTTCTCGGCGTTCATCAAGATGTACTGGTCTGACATCGAGGCTGTGGATCCCGCAAACGCCGCATACGTGTTTGCAAAGGAAATCATTGCACGAGGCCCCGCCAGCAATGCCCAGGCTCAGCAAGCCTTGGCAAAGATGGCGAGCGAGTGGTGGACTGAATCGGGTTCGGCCATCCAAGGATGGGTCTACGAGTACCAATCCGCCATCATCACCAAGGAAACCTTCTTCGATCGCTTGAAGAAGTGCATCCTTGACTACGAGATCCGGTACAACTCGATTCGCGATGCTCTCATGCACCGCAACAACGAGGAACGCAAGATTCGTAACCTGGAAACCCAGGCTGATCTCATTGTCTCCACTGTTCATGGAGTCAAGGGTCTTGAGTTTGACAACGTTGTTGTCATCTACAAGGATCAGTCCGACATGAGCGAAGAAAAGAAGAGGCTCTATTACGTCGCGTTCACGCGCGCGAAGAACTCTCTGTTTGTTCTCTCTCATGGCACCACGTTGTCTGCACGAATTCTCAGCGACTACAACCTCATCGTTGACTCGCTGACCCAGCCAGGTTCTACAGACAATGAGGACGAGGATACCGCAACCACTGTCACAGTGGTGAATGAAGATGATGTCCCCAGCGAGGAAGATACCCCTTGCGCGGATGCCACCGATACCGATGGCTTTGCTGCTACACGTGCTCTCGTCGCCAGCATCCAGACCATTCCGGGTCTATCTGCAACTGACGATGAGGACGACGCATAGTCATCGTCTGTAAAATTGCCCCATGACTCCTACCTCATCGTAGGGGTCATGGGGCACCAACACCACAAAGCTCTATACTACTCTCTTCTCGAAAGGAGTTCTCATGCAAGACATTCGCCGAGGCGACATCTGGTTTATTCAACCCGCACCTGTCCCAGGAGGCGGAACTGTCGGCAACGAGATGTGGTCAGGACGTCCAGGTGTCATCGTCAGTAACGACACCTTGAACCAACATTCTGGTGTTGTTCAAGTCGTTTACCTCACGTCAAGCGACAAGCGACGCGCATCTGCTACACACGTGGTCGTTCATGCGAACAACCAACGTTCCATCGCCATCTGTAATCAAGTGACCAATATCGATACATCTCGTCTTTCCCAATACATCGGACGTGTATCATCTCTTGATCTCTACAACATCCAAAACAGCATCGCCTTCGCTCTTGGTTTAGGTGGTGCTAAACCGGGTGAAGCACTGCACAAATGGGAAAAACAACTTTCGGCTCATGGGATTGATCTGTTCGAACAAGAACTCAGTCTGAACGACGATATTAACTACTCTGAGCGCATCGAAGGTTTGAAGAAGACTATTCTCCAGATCGCACGTGAACGTGACGCTCTTGCAACAGCGATCCGTGCGCACAGCGAGCACTCGTCGATGTATCAGGAACTGAATAAAGTTTTTGGAACACCACCGACGCCGCCAATTCAACCCGCCCAGAAAAAGACCAAAAAGAAAAAGAAGAAGGCACCTAATGGAACCCACACCCACGCAACTCAGGTACATCAAAAGAAGCGCCAGAAAAGCCGCTAGAGACGTTCTTGCCGCATATGCCGAGCATTCTCGTATCCCGGTGAAACCTATTGCCATTGCTCGATCAATGGGCCTACGCGTTTTTGAAGCCCCTCTGCCCGGCTACGCCTGGGGAATGATCCTCGGTAACCTCGGTGGGACGGCACACATCTATTTCGACGAGAATCTCCCACCTGTGCGTGCTCGCTATGCGTGTGCGCACGAGCTTGGTCATTACGTTGCAAACAACTGTGCGCTTGAACCATGTATGGGATATCAATGCGGCAGTGACGAACATCAAGACATGGCTGAACTTTATGCCGACACCTTTGCCAAGGAACTGCTTCTCCCCCATCCTGAGATCGATATGTACATTGTCGATGGCCTGAGTGTTTTTGAGATTGCACGTCTATTCGACGTTCCGCCTGGCCTTGTTGCATCCGAAATGCATCAAGCGTGAGCAGAAAGGCTTTTGATACTTATGTATGATTCCAACATCGCGGCATGGGTTGTTAGCACACTCACTGTAGCGATAGTAGTGGGGGTAGCCGCACCCCTTCTCTCTATTTACACATATGGACCCCACAATTCTGGTCGCATCACACGTATCTGTATATATGTCATATCCATTACCATCATCGGTGCAACCTGCGTATACGGTTATTCCTATGCTCGCTTAGACATTGTGACAAACACTTTGATCATGCAAGCTTCCAATAGACCTGTCCAAGCTGAATGGAACAATAATCTTGGACACGCCACGTATCGTCCAACCGATGCTTTAGGTCGAGCAACCGAGGCGGGCGTACATTTCAACGCATGTACGCCTGTGCGAACCCAGCAAGATGAACCTGTGAATGCTGTTGGTTTGCCTCATAGTGATGAATGGGTCAGCGCCCCTCTCATCTCACCCCAACTATGGGCTTCAACCAACGCATCGAACATCGTTCCAATGACAAAAGAGACCCAGAGTTCACTGTATAACGTCATTGAATACGATGCTCTCAAAAGATTCATGAGCAACGCAGGAGGAAATCACCCTTTCCCACCGGATGTATGCACCCACAAATCATTTGATTTCACATACACTATCATCCCGGTATATGAAGGTGACGAGCTGATTCCCCGAGAATTCGTCATCGACATGTTCGCATCAGATGGGTATGCCAAGCACATCATCTTGTCTAACGGCGTACCCGGAAAGACTGTTAACTACACCACCGGAGACATCAACCAATAACAATCCCACCCCCCCACACACCACCAAGCCGAGTCAAAAAGCCCGTCATTAGCGATTTTCAAAACAAAAGGAGAAATAAAATGACCACATACACTGCTGCTGACGTTCGTGCAACATACAGAAAATATCCTCACGCACTAACCGCAGAACTGACTGACGAACAAGCCACCATGATTGCCTCAGTATGGGAAGAAATTGACGCCGCTATCCCCGATATTTACAACGACAATGAAGAATTCAATCATTTCGAGGGCCTAAGAATTAACGCCGCCCGCATCATCGATGGCACTCAGACTCTCGAAAGACTAATCGAAAATGAAAAACGCCTGGCTGGTACATTCCTTTTCTCTTGTGATTCCACGAATGCAGCAATAATTGCCTCAAAAGCTATGGGTGTGGACGTTAATCTAATTACCCATCACGTGGCAATGCGCCGAGCACACATTCTCAAATGTGTCAAAACCCCTTCTTTAGATTAACATTCACCCCCAACAAACAAACCCCTGAGCACGCCATTGTACTCAGGGGTTTGTTGTATTCAACGCTACCCATTATTTACAAGAAAGGCCCAATCATGGCTAACATCTCTTATGCAGAAGGTGTCATCGTCTTCAAAACTCCCAACGAAGCAGCGCTTGACGCAGTTGTCGAAGTATTCAACACAGCCAGCCACTTCGGTTATGACACCACGTTCAACCCCGACGACATCCAAGTCTCATTGGGCGACAATGGTGACATTGTTGGCGTTGTACCCTTCTACGGCTCAGGCCGGTGGACATACGCCACTAATGCTGAACGTATGATCCCCTGGATCAACGAAAATCTCGACTCTATCGACGCAAAGACCCTCAATACACTGACAAACACCTGGTTCAACGTCACGCTCACCTGGCGTGAATACGAGTTCGGCCAGAGCTTCGTGGCAAGCGGCTGCGCCTATTACCACAAGCACGAGGGCCGAGATTTCGACACCACCGTAACCGTTATCGGTGATGAATCATCCGATGATCTCTCGGTCACCTCGATGGAAGACTACGGCTTCGACGCCACGTTCTACGCTGATTTCAGCCGCATGGGTATCGAGAACTTCATCAATTACTTCTCGTGGAACGACCCAGATGCAATCGGTGACCTAGCCGATTACACCATCGACCAGCTCGCAGACGCGATGCGAGGCCACGAGCATGACGTATTCTCTTCGCTGGAATACCTGAGCGAAGACGAGGACGGCATCAAAGACTACCGCGAGCGTATTCTCAGTCGAGTGCGCCAGTAACCCAATCGCATACAACAATACCCCGGGCACATCACGTGCTCGGGGTATTGCTTTTCGTCTCACAACCTTATTCGTCTGCATCCTCACCGTGATCATCCGATGCGGTAAGCGAACGATTCAGTGTCAGTGACGCCGAAAACTTCAAAACGTCATAATCAGGCACTCGGCCCGAACCTGACTTCGTGAACTGCACAGCATGACCGTGCTTATGCAGCCTGTAAAAACGTCCGAAACCCGTCAGCATGACAGATCCGCCTGATCGAACAGTTTCAATAATCTCGTCAATGAGAGCGCCGTACACAGCTCGTACCGTCGCTATATCGACGTGAGTGCGATGAGAGACGCGATGCAAAAGCTTCGTTTTTGTCAGGCGACCGTCCTCTCGATTCCTATGTGTCAAAACCATCATCTACCCTCGTTTCAATCCTTCCGTTAAAACTAACGATTACATTCATATACCAGTATAACATACTGTAATAGCCCCACCATAAAGCCGTAAGCTCCGTGGGGCTATCACAGTGCGCATCGAGCCTTAGAACCCATAGGTAGGCGAATCCACTTCGTCTTCTGGCTCAACGTTGTGTGACTGAGTGCGCGTAACAGTCGTCGTTGTCGTCTCCGTTTTCTTACTCATCGTGCCGCGCTGCTCTTCGATATAAGCAGCTCGCATCTGTGAGGTGATGCCTGTCGCGCCAATGTTGTACATGGCCGAAGCTGCACGATTGAGCACCCCAAGCGACGGAGCACTTTGTCGCTGACGCTCAAGACGCCTCTGCCGCTCTTGGTTCCATGCATCACGATCTTCTGGCTTCACGCCAAAAAGATCACCCATCAACCCATCATCTGTTGGAAAACCGAGCATTGCCCGCTCCCTTCTCTTACGTTTCTTTCACTAACCACGTGTATCAATTTTACCCGAGTGACGGCTCATCACCGTCCTCTCGTTTAAATTGATCGGACTCACCCATCTCGAACCCATCGTCAACATCGTTGAGTTCAAAATCAGTCTCAGCCGTGAATGCCGACGTCTCATGCTCGTTGTACTCCTGGTTGTCACGAGCACGGTTGTACGCATGACGACGGCGTTCCTTATCACTGCGCATCCGCTCTGTGTGCGCATCCGCATGAGCATTGTCATGCCCTGGCGACTCGCGTGGATCAGAATAGAACTCACCCCGCTGCCACCTGTTGTAGGTTTCCTCGGGGCTTGCGGCGAAATCCCGCATCTCCGACCTCCACTGCGAACCATACTGTTGTGCCCAGTGGCGTTCGATATCAGGATGCGCCTTCGCGACCAATTCCATTGCGTGGACAAACGACGTCGAATAGACATCACGCTGGAGATCTCGACCAAAGCCGTCAAACTCCATGGCTTCAAGCCCACGCTGAGCGCGACGAATCTTTTCACCCATTTGACCTGGGATCGCTTGGGTGTCGAGAGCCTTGTCTCGAACAAACCATGCCGAGCCATACGCCATCAACGTCTCATTGAGATCGACAAGGTTACCGTTCAAAGCAGCACGTTCCATCTCACGAGCCATAGTCACGCTGAGCGACATCTCATGCTGCATGTCTGTGTACGGGGGTCGCACAGTAAAGGCTCCGCTGATAACAGACTCGCCCGCACGTGTCGACCACTTGCCTGACCATGTACGACCCAGCTCACCTGTTCGCGGATCAATCTGCTCGGTCATATCCATATCGACCTCGCCATGGGCCGTCTCGACGAAGCGATAAGCCCACTCAGGCTCATACGCCATACGCTGGCCCACGAACATGCGACTGAGCGCACTCACGCGATCTACATCCAACCCATCGAGCTGCACATCGTCCCAGAAACGCTCCATCAGGCGATCGTAGTTTTCTTGCACCTCAGCTGGATCGGCCCCAGGAGCGCGCATTTGCTCAAACGCTGCTTCACTCAGGCCAATATGGGTCAGCGCGGCGCTCATCTCATTAAACGGAAGACGGTCACCTCGCTCACTTGCCTCGATACGCTCCAAGCGACGCTTCAAGGACCACGGCAGTTCCCCACCGTGCTTCTCCTTGTGCTCTTGGATATCGCGGTTCACCTGCTCACGCTGGTGTTTGCGCCTGGCATTAGCCATGTCTTCAATCGCCATGCGAGCATCGCGCGTAAACGACCCTACCTGCTGACGGAAGTTCGGCGACAATAGCCACATCGTCACGCCCATACCAAGTGATTCAGCAACAGCCGACATCGACACGCCGTCTTTAAGGGGAACCAAGGCACTGAGCACCATCATCGAAGCATATGCCTTGTGCTTACCTTTCAGGTCGTTCGCACGAGAGGCAAGATCAGCCTTGCGCCTCTCACCTTTCAGATTCACTTGCTTCAACGCGTGCAAATACCCATCAGCATGGCTACGCATCTCACGGCGGAGCTGCTGTCCCCAATCAAGACGCGGAACGCCTTGAACAGGGGTAGGCACAGGCTCCGGCTCAATCACCGGCTCAATAACGATCGTCTCCGTCACGTTCTCGTCAACTGCTGGCTTGCGAGGTTCTCCGCCATAGCGGGGTGCTGGAAGCTCACGGGGTGGCCGACTCATCTCATTCTCCTTTTCTACAGCTCGAAACCCGCCTCGTCGTGGCGCTGAGACCCCTGTGGAGCAGGAGCGCCCATGCGACGAGTAGTCGAAGGAACACGCGGAGCAGAGCCAACCTTTATGCTGCTCCCTGGCAGTGCAGCCTGAATCGTCCCCTGTGTCTTCTGAGACTCAGGTGACGGAGCAAGAGGTCGGCCATCCACATCGCGACCCATTGACGCCATCCATTGCTTGGCAACGTCACCCACACGCACAGGCTGACCTGGGCCTCGCTGAGCACGAACGCTTGCCGCTGGCACCGAAGCCTGAACACTCTGAGAACTCACATTTTCATGCTGGCTCTGCTGCATCTGAGCCATGTTCTGGCGGTAATATGCGCGTGCATTATTCAGATCATGGAGCTGCGCATAATCTTGCACCAACGTGTCCTTAGCGTAGGGGCGGATATAATCACGCTCCACCTTACTAATCTCAACCATGGCTTCATCGTCAATGAGAATACCGCTCCAGGCGGCTTCCATAGCAGCGCCATAGAGCTTGTCACCCTCGTCGTTCACACATGGTTCAAGCCACCCCGACCGCGTATAGTCGGCTTCATAGTACTGAATCTTCTCGCCAACACGGATAGCTCCATCACGAAGCAAAGCATTAACATGTTCATCCCTCTCAGGCTCATTCTTATTGATCACAGTCCTGACCTTGTCGGCCAATGATCCTGTCCATTCGTGGGGATCAAGACCGTAGTACTGCTTGATTTCGGACTCTGTAGGCTGAGGGAATCGCATATCGAGCCTGAGATCAGCAAGCTTCGCATCATCGACCTGATGAATCGCGTAATACGTGCGTGCCAAAGACTCGGCACCAACAGGGAGAACATGTCGATCATCAGCATCTTGAATAGCAAGCATCGTCGGATCATCGATGATAACGCCGCCCCATGTTGCCTGAGAGATGGCATCGCGCAACTCATTATCAACGCGACCTTCATACTCATCCAGCCCCATCTCTCGTTCAAACGCTTTGACACCATCGCGCAAAAGGGCATTAGCGTACGTATCGCGATCCGGCATGTCCTTGCCTACGATCGCAGCCATCGTATCGACCAACGAGTTCGACCACTCGTATGGTTCAAGACCATAACGCTGCCTGATCTCGTCATTCGTCAGATTTCTATCCATCAACACGGTTGTCTCCTTCTCATAAAATATGACGGGTATTCCACTTATCAGTATACCGTATGACCGGAACAATAACGAGACGAATCCTCTGAAAACTCACACAAAACGAACATAAAAAGCAGGCCATGTCCCACCCTCATAACGAGAGCATGAGCATGGCCCGCTTGCGTGAGTTGCTACAGAGGCTTACAACTCAAAACCACCATCAGCTTCATACGAATCCGACCTCTGTGGCGCGGGCTTGTGAGACACAGACGTTGGCCGTACACGAGGCGTCTGACGACCAACAGTGATACTGCTACCAGGAAGCACTGCCGCAATAGACCCCTGACGGGAACCTTGAGATGGGGTGGACGAAGATACAGGTTGACCATCAGTGTCACGCCCCATTGAGCGCGTCCATTGCTCCAAAGCATGAGCGAGCCGAACCTGCTCTTTACCATGAGCACTTCCACCTGTGATTACCGAAAAATCAGCAATTTCCTGAGCCGCTTGTCTCGATAACCCAGGCTTCTTCTCAGCATGAGACGAAACAAGCGTTGGTACAGTCTCACGGTAGTACTTGCGTGCATCATTAAGCTCACGCAACTCGTCATATTGACGCGTCAACAATTCAGGAGCATAGGGAGTCACGTAGTTATGCTCCACCCTCTTGATAGCGTTCATCGTTTCAGCATTGATCAAAATACCATTCTCTACGGCTTCCTTGATTGAATCACGCAGATCATAACCATAGACACAAGCATCCGCTCCCATATCATTATATGTTGCGTTCTCAGCCTCAAGCTTCTCCATACCAATCTCGAAAACAGCTACCTGGTCACGCAAGAAATCATTGACACGCTGCTCCATTATACGCGGCCTCATCCTCGATATCTTGTCATTGATGATCTTCTCCACATCGGCTGATGTACCTGTCCATTCGTCACCTCTAAGACCATAAACAGATTTGATATATGAATCATCAGGTTTTTGATAACCTTGCTCGCGCAATTCACGACGATAATAAACCTGTACGTTGGCGTTGGGATATACCTCGTGATAAGGACGTAGCAGCGCCTTTGAAAGAGAACGTACACATGCACTATCCACATAATGGATTTGCGAATAGGTTTCATCGTTAATAGAAACACCGTTTTCTACAACATGGGAAATAGCATCACGGAACTCGGCATAATCAATAAAGTCCTCGTCAGGTCCTGGCCGCCTATAACCCTGAAACCTTTCTTCAAGAAGCACGGCATTATCATGCAGCAATGCATTGACCTGATCTTCTCGTGTAGGGTCATTCTTATTGATAATCGCCATCACTCGATCAGAAAGCGAACCAGCCCACTCATGAGCCTCAAGACCATAACGCCTCTTGACCTCATCCTGTGGAACTGTCGCCATCCACTCTGACATAACTGACGCAGACATATTACATATTTCCTTTCTCGGAACGGGTTTTCACTCATATACCAGTATATCGTACTATCGCTACCATATCGAGATACACCGGCTCATAAAGAGGAAGCGGGTTGCTTCGACCACGCAAAACAACCCGCCCCTCTCACGACTCACAGCTCGAAGCCATCGTCCTCGCTCTCGACAGCAACAGGCGCTGGCACCCGGTACTGAGCCGTCGTACCTCTGCTCACACTCACTGTGCCCACCTTCGAGCGAACAGGAACAGCCCATGACGTCGACTTGCGCCGTCCAATGGTTTCCTCTGCTACCTCACGAGCCACGGTGTCTTCCATCGCGATGACAGGAGCCTCAGCCTGTGTTTCCACATCGGCTTCCAAAACCTCACGCACACGAGCTGGAGCGAAGCTCTCGTTCCACTTTCCTTCGAACAGACCCGCTCGTTCGTGAGCCAAGGCTTGCATCGTCGTGAAATCACCGCCGTATGCTAGACGATCCATTGGTGAGGCCAATTTCTCGATGACCTTCTCATCTTCCAAGTTGAGCATGATGCCGTTGCTATCACTGAGAGCTGTCGCAACCTTTTCGATGTTCTCAGCGTTAATCGCAACACCCAAACCGTCGTCACCATAGAACCGAGAGAACGTCTCGACCCACTGCTCCTTCGTCGCCTGAACAGGCTTGTGATCAGCGTCCATGACAGTGTTCCATACACCATCTTGACCCTGAGCAATCATCTGTCCACGCCACAGGCTTCGGGCAGGCCCCATGAGCAGCTCGTAACGGTGACGAGCATCCACCGGGTCATGTTTGGCTTGCAAAATACTCTGAGTCACCGGGTAGGTCAGCTCCAACACGGCTTTCAACTCATTGTTTCGCAGCGCTCGCACACCTCGCTGAGAAAAGGTGCCTGCTACACCTGTACCAAACGACTTAACAGCCGTTGCATACATGGTGCCAAGCTGCTCATTACGTGTCACCTGAGTGACCTTAAGATCCTCTCCCGTCTTGGGGTCGTATCCGATGTACTTCGCGTAATCGAGCATTTTCTTGGGCGAACCCTTTGCTCCAGTCTCGATACATGCCTTCTCAACGGATTCCATATGCTCTTTGACCGAGCCAAAGGACAATACAGCTTCACCGTACTGATGGCGCAGTGCATCGTGATACATCCGAGATATATCAGCGCTCACCTCACGGCTTAGATCCAAGAACTCCTTACGTGTTGACTCACCCTCAATGAGGTCGTAGTAAACATCATTTGCCATTTGGTGAACAGCAGCCATCGCCTCGCCGTGACGGAAGTCGTAGTGCTGAGACACTTTGACGTCCAGCGCATCATGCATCGCCAGAGGATAGCAACCCTCGTCATCCATGCCTTGGCCCAAGTCAAGGAGATTCGCCTCGACACTCAAACGTTCCAGCGCCTGCTCATGAGCAGCGCCACGACCCAGGTTGACGACTGCCACCGAGTCACCGTCGAAGTCGCCGTCAAAAGACTTGACCATATTCGGGTTCACGCTCACACCTGTAAGCCGCTCGTCAATGCTCACGCGCATGTAACGAACGCCTGCATCACGAAGCACAGGATCACGCCAGATCAAAGCGTAGTCACCATCGCGTAGGCGCAGTTTCTTCGCCAGCTCTGGTCCGATACCGACCTGATCGATATCGAGGCGCGGATCACCCGTCCACACAGCAGTAGCCGAACGGGGCAGACGAGACGTCATCAAGCCTTCCTTGAAGACATTGTGCTTGCCAGTGAAGCGGCGACGCATGATGTCCTGGGTAATGCCATCGTAAGCCGTCTGTGCACGGTGCATAGCCTCAGCCATCGTCTGACGAGCATCGGCCAAGTCCTTACCCGTCAGCTCACCTGATGCAGCGCGGTCAGCCGCGTGCTTGTAGCGCAGCGCCCACTCACGGATCGTCAAATACCGATACGTGTAGTCATGGACCGTTGACGACCCATCATCCAGGTCTTGACCTGAGCGCAAGTGCGAACTGAGCACCGGAACACGCCACGTGGTATCCGTTGCATGAGGTGTACGCTCCCCTGTTGGCATCGTGAGCGGGAATGGAATCTCCATATCACCGCCTGCATCACCAATGAGTGCAGCGAAATCACTCCGAACCTTGCGCACGTCAAACGATCCGCGCTCCGTTACAGGAACCTCGCCCATCTCGATGAGACGGCGCTGCCCACCAACAGCGAGATCATCATGGCCTTCACGCAGCGTTCCATCCGGTTCGATGTCAAGGCCACACACGAGAGCCATCTCTCGAAGCTGAGCAAGGGCTTGCAGGTTACCACCGTAGATCTGCTCCAGAACCTTGTCGCAACCCTGGGACTGCAACGCCCAGGCAAGCTGAGACGAGGCTTTACGTCCCTGACCAGCGCGGATAGCAGCATCGTCATACGCCGCTGTCTTCGCATCAACCGTCATATGGGTACCGATGAAGGACACCTGACCGATACCGTTCTCAACAACCTCGCCGTTTGGCAGGTACAACGGCGCAGTGCTCTGCATCGCTTCACGTGCCGAGCCGCCGTTGAAACGGGACACCGCGCTAAAGGGTGCCATGACAACATCCAGATCAGGGTTCTGCCTAAAGAGGTCCATCATGTCGGTCGATCCATACAGATCTTCGATCTCAGAAGACGACAAAGACGCATCACGATCAACAATGAGTGAGATGACACCCTTGTTTCCGTGCATGTCGGAAATCTTGTCGCCGACAATGAGGTCGCGCATCTGACCATCAGTTCCACGAACGCGATATGTGCGTGCAAAGTCAGCCGAGACAACGATGGAATCTTCCATCGTCCATCCACCTGCTGTCATGAACGCTGTACCCACAGGCTTCGTTACAGATGAGGCATTCATGAGGTTGGAAGTCGTCATCTGCTGACGATCGAAGGGATCATAGCTCATGAACTCAGCTTGTTTCGTGAGCATAAGCGGAGCACGATCACCCTTGTCTGAGGGAACAATCGATCCATCGGCATTCACCTGAGCACCAGAAACCAGATAACGAGTCACGCCTTGGTTCACACCGCTCGATGTCATGATCGGATCAAAGTATCCATCAGCTTCCTCACTAAGCAGCGACATATTACGACCACCCGTGAGTACCCACGGATCCATCGTCGTATCGTTCGCCGGATCTGAACCAAAGCCTTGTTCGCGTGCACGAGAGGCACGGAAATCGGCATCAATGGTCGATCCATCGCGCAAAGCGTTCGGATAGCGCACACGACGCGCTTCGGTGGCAAGAATCGCATCGAGAATTTCTCGATCCATACCCTCTTCGAGAGCGCGTTCATAATGATCTGCTCGATGGCGCGTATCAGTCAGTCGGCGATACACGCCATTAAGAGAAGCAGGCTCACCCACGCGAGACCGGCCCGTGAGCACATCAGCTTGAACCCGATAACGAATCGCATCACTCATCTGTTGCTCGTAACCGATCAACCGAGTGCGCTCCTCGAGAGACTTGTTCTCTCCGGGTTTTTGACTGACAACACGCGCCTCAAAGCCTGGTACGATCATGAGATCGTTACCGGAGTTGAAACGAGTGATGATCTCACCGTTCTCACCGCGAGCGAAGATCTGTCCAATCGTTCCGCTCACAGGCTCTTCGCGCCCCGTCTGGGAACGCATGATCGAGCCGGTCCACTCGACAACGCCGTTGGCATCCACGCGAATCGACCCAGGGGTCACCGCGCACGATTCCAAGGTGTCAGACACGACTTGAAGCATCGACTTGGTGAACTCATCGTCCACAACGTCTATCGACAACGCCGTAGACTCATCGAACGTAATCAGTCGATCGCGGAAGGTGTTGGAATAGAATGATTCGCCAACAATCTTTTCCTTCGGCAAACGCGCGGTACGCATTGCAGCCACAAGATCATCGTTGTTACGCCACTGACCGTATTCGCTCGTCATATAACGAGCAGTACGCACGGGATCAAAAACGAACTCATCAGAGTCAATCGGCGCATCGACACCAATTTGCACGTCCAAGAGATCGCGAAGATGCGCACGAACGCGCTCTTCTGGCGTACCTGTATAAGCAACGGAACCCGCCAACATGTCGTGAACGCCAGACAGATCGCTCTCTTGATCCATCTCATCGAGCAACCCTGTGGCCTCAGCGTACTCAGACCTGGTTGCATCAGGCTTAAGCAGAGTGGTCTCTGCTCCGCGCAGAACGTCCCAATACGCGCGGCCAACAGCTGCAAGATCGGGATCACCCGAGAGCACAGGAACATACGTTCCCTCGCGTGCAGCGTCTTCATGATCCTTCAACTGACGGATCAAACCGTCAACATCGAGCTGCTGCTCCACATTAATGCGAGCGCTACGAACAGCATCGGTGATAAACGTCGATGCCTGCCCACGGCCTTCGGGGGTATCAACGAAGAACCGGGACGAGGCGGAGCGCTCCTTCATCTGACGACGGATGACCACCTGCTCACCATTTGCTCCCGGCATGTCCTTATACGCGCTCGTGAGCGTGTCTGTAGACAGATACGACTCTTGAAGCGTCTTGCCTTTGCTCTGGCGCTTCCCAACGTGGCCGACAAGACCTTTACCGTCCTTGCGCTCCACGGGGCGTCCCAAAGCCACGCGCACAAGGTCGCACACCTCATCAACAGTCGGTGTATACGCGACCTGCTTATTATCCCGACGAGCAGTCGTGGAGAAATACAGCGTTGCACCGTTGTCGTAGACACGGCCCACCCACTGTTCCTTCTCGCGAGTATCAGTGAGGCGAACAGTCATGTTTGTGCCCGTGAGACGAGCGCGAATCTGACCGGGACGCAGATCCTTTTCGATCGTGTAAGGAATACCCTCTTCGGCCAGCATATCGAGCACAGCCCTGGAGCGAGCCAACGCATCGGTAGACATAAACTGACGGGCGTTGTAACGGCCCGTCTCAGGATTGCGAGCGCCGTCGAGTACCCACTGACGCACGTCATTGTACTCAGCCGTCGTCATGCGACCCATGAGTTCGGTGAGACCCGAGATGTCATCGAGACTGAGCGCCTGACCTGCTTCCTTCGCGTCACCATCTTCGGTGAGACGATAGAGCTTCAACTCCGAGGACGTCACCTTTTCAAGGCTACTCGGCTTACCGTCTGCAAATGCAGCAATGTCATCATCGAGAATATACAGAATCGATGAACCAGCTTGCTTGACGCTACGCCGGGTTCCCCACCGAGGATCATAGGGAGAGATCGGCAGGCGCGGCCCGGCTGCACCAGCAGATCCGCCGAGACCAATCGTCGCAGTAAAGTCTTTGTACAACGCCTTGTAACCCTTGCTGGATGTATCAGCAGGTTGGAACAAAGGCTTGTACCCAGGGACGTTCTCACTCATGACGCTTTGAATAGCGTCGAGTGCTTCGGGGACACCAAGATCCCCATCGTTAAACGAACGACCCTGTTCATTAAGACGCTCTTCCATGAGGTCTCGCAGATGCCGACCCTGGGAAACCAGGATCGGAGAACCAATCAGCTCACTCGTTCGATTGATCGTACGGGCGATCATGTACTCGTACATGTACCGCCGCAAACCAGCGTTGCTCGTTTGCATAGCATTCTCCTTTTCAGGTTCGGCCCAGTCGGGCCGATCGGGTGATTACCCTTCTATATTACCTGAAAAACCCACGTTTATCAACAAAAAACCCTGCCACAACACCAGCCAAATACAAGCCTTGCTCACGGTGGTTTGACTCTGGCTCTCAAGAAGCGTAACGTGGGTTAATACCTCACACAGGGCGCGAGTAGCGGCGGTTCGTATGACACATGTTGTGCGAGCCGCCGCTTCCTTTTACGCCACACCGACAAAGGAGTAATCATGGCTTCCGACCCCGTTCTGGCCGAACAACACCACTACAAACGACACATGCCCTCGGTTGCAACAGTCGTCAAATACTGGCGCGAACATCCTCAGCCCTGGATGAAAGGCGTAGTTATCGGATGGAACATCCCGTTTTGTTTCGCGTGCGGATGGATCCCACCTGTGAAGATTCACGAGGGTTTCAAATGGAAGGGCGCAAGCCGTTTTCTCGAACGCGCTCACCTGCAAAATCATTGCGAGTGCGGAAACGATCAACCATGGAACATCGTCCTTCTGTGCCCACTATGCCACAGCGCGATGCCACGGTTTAAATCACGCAAAAAAGCGCTGCACTGGGTGTCCGAGCGGTACTCTCACCGTATGCGAACCACCAGCACAGCGCTCCATGATGCCTCATGGCAGATCTACACCAACACGCATCCATGTTGTGATCGAGACGATATCCGCGAGCTGTACAAACTGTTTTTGATCAGCATCATGCTTCAGGCTCAGGCGACGACAAACTAACCAATTCCTCAAACGAAAGACCAGTTAAGTCGATTACAAACTTTTCATGTGCATCATGTAGAGAAAGTAAATACTTCTTCTCAACAGCCATAAAATCGAAAAACTCGTCCAAAAACGCTGTAACACGTTTTTCTAAAGTTTTTGACTCGGATACATCTCCAATCAATTCTTCCAATCTTTCAGCAGTCGTAATGAGATTATCTCGCTTATCCAAAAAATCCGAAACGACCGTTTCCAAATTTGCCATTTCCAACACCTTTCCTTTCATACATCAATGGATACTTTTACGTAAATAACAATCAATCACAACGATTGATAAATCGCCTTCCGTAACTCATCATAAACGATCGACGTCATTCATATTTTATCCTTTCGCACAGAGATTCTCTTGATACCTCAGTCTAACACAATGATACGTATAACGCATCTATGTTACAATGGATAATATAAACCACTTCTAGTAGAAAGCCGCGCACACCATGCCACGAAAACCTTCCCAAACCCTTGAACAATTCAGCTCCGCCCTGGCTGATCAGCTTGTTGATCAATCCCTACGATCCATTGCTCGTGGATCAGACACAAAAGTCCAATGGCGCTGTCCCATTGACCCTCGCCATATATGGTGGGCAAGCCCCATGAACCGCACTAATGCGAAAAATCCAACCGGATGTAGCGTATGTAACGGAAAGACCGTCATCCCCGGTGTCAATGACGTCGCCACAACCCATCCCGACGTGGCTGCTCTCATGGTTGATCAAAGCCTATGCACACAGCTCACCGGATCATCGAACAAAAAGGTCGAGTTCTGGTGTGGTAACCCCACGCATGACCATTGGACCGCCCCTCTAAGCAACGTCGCACGGCTTGGGACGCGCTGCCCTCAGTGCTCAGGTCGCCGTGCTATCACTGGAACTGACGATTTAGCAACCACTCATCCCGCCTTAGCTGCTGAGCTTGTTAATCAATCTCTCGCTACCACTCTCAAAGCAGGCTCGAACGCGTCTGTGCTCTGGCAGTGTTCTATGAACCACAACCATACATGGCACGCAACGATCTACTCCCGTACAGCTAAAAAGACCGGGTGCCCGTACTGTTCAGGTAGGATCATCGTCCCTGGTGTCAATGATCTTGCAACCACACACCCCGATCTAGCTGTGCAACTCGTGGATCAGTCCTTAGCGACAGCCACGAGCAAGGGTGGAACAACGCCTGTGCTCTGGCAATGCACAGTCAATCCAGAGCACACATGGCTTGCTGCCCCAAGCAACCGTGTGAAGCCCTCGGGGTGCCCAATGTGCTACAGGCTTCACGCCAACCCATCCCAAACACTCCTCACCGAGATGATCCGCTCTCTTGTTCCCACGAGCACAGTCCTGAGTGACGACCATACGGTTCTCCCCTCGGACAAAGAACTGGATATCGTCGTTCCCGACCACCGTCTCGCCATCGAGTTCAACGGCGTGTTCTGGCACTCTGAGGCAGCGTCTGTTGAAGCGCGTGCCAAGCCTCACCCTCACTCCTATCACGCTGAGAAAACACGTGAAGCGCGCGAGCAGGGCTACCGGCTCGTTCACGTGTGGGAAGACGACTGGGTGCATCGACGCGATCTCGTGCTACGCGCTCTGGCTCACAAGCTACACGCAACAGATCGCTTGCCCGAGATTCTGCCAGACATTAACCCATTGGCCTGTGAACGTCTCTACGCACGCAACCTCACCGTGAGAACTGTTCCTGGTGACGTTGCAAGACGTTTCTGGCAAGATAACCATCTCCAAGGCACCGTTAATTGCACTGTGAACATCGGTCTCTACGACCGAGACGGTGTTTTGCGCGCTCTGCTCGGTGTGGGGCGCAAGAACCACGGTTCACGCGTGTCGTTGCCAGCGGGAACATGGGACATCCAGCGTTACGCAACACTAGGTGTCATCGTCGGCGGTTTCACCAAGCTCCTTGCTCATGCTGAGACACTTGTGCCTGTCGACACGTGGACATCGTGGAGCGATAACGACATCTCTGACGGTGGGATGTACCAAGCAGCGGGCTTCGTTGTGGATAAGCAGCAAGCCCCAAGCTACAGCTACGTCGGACGCACAACCAGGTGGAAGCGTGTTCACCGCTCCACGTACACGAAGCAGCGTTTTATTGACGATCCCGATCTTGTCTATAAGCCTGGTCAAACTGAGCATGAAGCTGCTCTAGCCAACAGGCTCTACCGCATCTACGACGCAGGCAAGACTCGGTGGATCAAACACGTGGAGCGCTAGGGTACAGACAACAAAAGTGAGGTGGTGATCCTTGTGGACCGCCACCTCACTTCGTAGTACCGCCAGCACTGCCGCGCACCGGGGGATTACATCATATCACGAGAATTACTCGTTCTCTCGACGCTCATGGATACGAGCCATAGCTCGATCAAAAGCGCCATTACCGAGATCTTCCCACGATTCACAGCTGTTCAAGAATTTGTAGAACGCGTCATGAACCTGCCACGATCCAAGCTCGGCAGCATTCGTGATGGACTCATCGTCCCCGTACACACCCTGGGTGTTATCGGACGATGCATCCTGGATCGCGCGTAGCTCGGAGCTTGACAGGCCCTGGCTGATGTACACCCGACCTTCGAGCGAGCAGAGCGAGCCGTTCGCATCCACCCTAAAGAATCGAGCATCTCCTGCAAGTTCACGCTTGGTCTCACGGTACGCAGCGATAATCTCATCGTCAAGACTATGGATCACAGATCCGTTGTCACCAATAAAATCAGATCGGCTAATCTGACCTTCGGCATACCGCTTCTTCTCGCGATCAGTCTTGATCGCTTCATGTGTAGCAATCTCTTGCTGCACGTCCTCATTGATCACGTCGTCTTGACTAAAGACGTCATAACCCGCTCCCACGAAAGCACGGTACGCGTCCTCACTCATCATGTCGTATTCTTCGGACTCGTCACTTTGACCTTGGCGCTCTGCCTCAATCGAGGCAATGAGGTCCATGACCTCAGCCGAATACACATCAGGGTCCAAAATCGAGATGCCATAATCATCCAAGTTATAGGCATCTTGGTACAGATTCATTGCCTCAGCCGCATTCGCAGCTTGTTCAATACGCTTGTCCAGCATCTTAACAAAGTCGGGCTGGTTCAAGCGCACGTCGAACTCAAGCGCAGACGAAAGGGTCGGAATCGTCTGGAGCGAATACGTGTGTCCTGGATGCTGAATCGTGTCTTTGAACAAACGCCACGACATCGGCAAGATCTCCGCGTTGCGGTTCCAGATCGGTGAAATACCAGCGGAGAAGATGATCGAATTACGCTCGGGTAAGAATGCCAAGTCGTTGTACCCAATGACGCTTTCTTCTTTCGCACTGATCGTGTACGAGACCTTACCTTCGACGTTCAACCCTTCGATCAGTCGCTCGGTATCCTGAGTCACCGTCTTCGAGTCTCGCACCGCGCGGTGGCGGGTACCCGACATCTTCGCCAGAGTCTCGATCATCGTATCGTCCGTGGACTTCAAGAACACGATATTAGCAACGTTACCCTGGATGATCTTATCTACCGAGTCGCCATAGACGTCTCTAGCCTGCTGCAACGTTTGAAGAATCAACGTAAATTGCTGCTCCTGACCCAAACCAATCGACAACATGGTTTCGAACCCGGCGATACCGTGGCCCTCAGACTGCAAGTTACCCAACTCGTCAAGCATGAAGCGCGTCTTGTACAACGGCTTCTGGCTCGACTTGGTCATATAAGACTTATCAAAGTTCAAATCCACCAATTGCTTGACAAGGATCAGCACGAGCTTCGCGTACTTCATCAAGTGCGGTGGCGTCACCAGGAACACAGCTTTGGGCTGTTCCGAGTACCGCACCGAGGACAAGATGATGGCAGGCACGCTCTCTCGCACCGTCTGAGGCTTCCCAGCCTTATCAAGTAGACGAGTCGTGGGATAGTTCAGATGGCCTGGGACAAGCGTTCCATCCGGCCCCTTCACCATCTCCACGAGAACACCATTACGGATGATCTTGCTTCCCGTCACAGGGTCTTTGACGAACTTACGACCATTCAGGGACAACTGGTACCCCTTCGTGAACTGGAAGTAGAACGTCTTCAAGAGCACGCCCGTATGCGGGTTAAACAAACGCAGTCGCAGGTAGGCGACATCGTGAGGGAACTTGCCATCGAAGTAGTAACGCGCCCAGCCTTCTCGCACAACTGTGTCTTCGTGCTCAAAGTCTTTCCCGAGGTTGTGTGTCAACTCGGGATCATCGAAAGCATCCCACTTCGCCTGAGCACCGATGAGTCCGTCTCGCTTGGTGAAATTTTGTGCGAAACGAACACCGAAACGACGAGGGAACGACAACCCGCCCAGGTCAGTGTTCTGTGAGGGCGTACCAGAGGTCAGTGTCGAGATCGTCGGATCGGTAAAGAAGCTCATTGCGGTGATTGCGATACCGTAGACAGACGCAAGCATCTTCTCAGCTCCCGCCATTGCACGAAGCGCGTTGTTCGCGTTGGCAATGAGCGTACGCATCGTCGACTGGGGCAGGGCCTCGGTCGCGTTAAAGAACAGGGTGAGCAGGTCCAGCTCAGGCTTATCTTCCCACAAGAACTCAATACGCTCGGCTTGTGCCTGATCGTGATTGATCGCTTCTTGACGTTCGTCCTCGTCCTGAATCTGGTCGTAGTACCCACCCTTGAGGCGCTCGTTCATCTGAGTCATCGGAGACTTACGCTTCTTCGAGGTGAGCTGCACGAACAACTGGTAGCAGTTATAGAGCGTGACTTTGCCCCACATGGCATCGAGCTTTTGTTCCAAAACCTTCTGGTCCATGCCATGTCGCATCGCGTACTGACGCAGCTGATGCTCTTCTTCCAAGTAGTAGTCGATCAGGCCGTATGCTGCACGCTTGAAGGCGTTGTTTGCAGCGTTCGGCCACACAGGGTCTTCTGCCCCATCCACCGGGAAGAACACGTCGGCAATGTTTTCAACGTAGAGAGCGCACTTGGTCTGATCACCTTCGCGTGCTGCTTCCGCTGCCATTCCAAGCGGATTGTAAATGTCCGTTTTCATGGCATTGATGAGGTTGAACTGCACGACTTGGAATCCGCGCATGGTGGCGCGAACATAATTCTTCACCAAAAGTTCGCCCTTGGGATCATTAATGACCATGTTGTCCGGGCGCTTTTGACGCATCCAAATATCGAGCATCGGCTCAATGTAGGTCTGACCTTTACCAGCACGAGTCATAGCAAGGATCATGGTGTTGGCCGGGGCTGTATCGACGTAATACACACCAGCCGGACGCTGAGGCTCATATGTCGGTAACTCCCACTCCCCATTCACCAGATCGGCGAGCGTGGCAAAGCCTTTGAGCTTGTCTCGGCTCGCGTTCCCAGGGTTGTAGGGAACAGTGCTGGGGTCGAGACGCCGACGCAGTTTATCGTTGTCAGGCAGACCCGACGCGTCCCACAGAGCCGTTCCAAAGGCTTCATCGAACATCGGAACCATGTCAGTGATCGGAGTTCCGTGTTCATCGGTCAAAACCTCACCCTTGAACAAAGTCACGTCACCATCGCTATCGAGCACGTCTTGCTCGGCACGCTTGGCAAACGCCACCGGCTTAATACCCTTATTCGCCACCATCGAGTGTGAGATGAGCGTGGTTGCACTCACCCCTGTGTGTGCTCCAACGTCGGGAACAACGTCGAAACGCTCGCGTACCTCTTCGGGCAAGGCCACGTGCTGATCGTTCTTGTACTGGTTAATATCCGTGGTATCACGCATGAGGTTCTGAGCTTTAAGGTTACGCATGAGCACCAGGCGCAGCGCTCCCCATGCAGCCCCGCCAGCAAAGGCGGAGACAAAGAACTTGATCCAACCGAGTGAGAAGATCCACCCCAGAGCACTTTGTGGTTGATCAGCCATCTGAGCATCCCGCTCGACCTTTTCTGCTGCCACAGCGTCCTTATGCCACTGTGGTTCAGGAACGTCCTTGGCTGACTCGTAACAGGTCTCATCGGATGGATCGGGCGTACCATCTGCTAAAGCTGGAGAATAACACGCCTCACTGATCACAGAACGGTGCAGAGCCTTTGTCAAATCTCTGTTCTCAACCGAGTAGCTGGGAACAGACGAGTGCCACAGCGAGTCTTTCACCGCTGCAACGCCCATTGAACCAAACGAAATGATCACCCAGACGGAGATAAAGACAAGTATGCCGACCGCTGCTGAGGCGATCTCACGAGATCGTGGAGAGAGCTTTGCTTCAATCTCACTACGCTCAAGCTGCTGATCCCCGTGAACATCCTGGTACGCCAAGGAGTCCAGCTCATCTTGCTGACCGAGCTGTGCCCACGCCTGGCTCCCCTTTTCACGAGGGGCCTGCCTACCCGCCTTTCGACGCCAACCCATATCGTTACCTTCCTTCTCATTCGTTTGGTACACCAATACAATCATATCAGATATACACAGGTCGTATCAAAGACAAAAAGAGGGGATACGGCCCAGATTTCCCAGACCGTATCCCCTTCTTACGCGACCAAGTGGTGCACGGGTGTATTACACACCCAATGTACCACCACCGGCCCCGCTATTCATCACCCATGACATCATCGAAGCAGCGTGTGCGCTCGAACCTGTTGCACCATGAACGAGCATTCCAATGATGACGCCCAGTGCGAGGAACGCCAAAGCAACCAAGACAGCCAATGCAATGTACAAACGGTTGGCACGCTTAGCAACAAGGTTCTCGCGATCCATCTGATCCATGAGCAGCTGCTTGTCGGTTTGCAACGACTCGACCTGACTCTGGAACTGCCGTGCGATCTCATCACGAACAACGCCTACGCGCTCGGCCTCTTCCTTCACGCGCTCATTTGCACGCTCAACCTCAGCGCGAGCCTGAGCAAGCTGTGCAGCGTTTTCCTGGCGCATACGCTCCAAGACCTTGTTCGCTTCGTCCTGAGCCGCCAGAACGCGCTTTTGAGCTTCATCACGTTCACGTGCGATCTGCTCGTGCAGCTCCTGTTCACGAGCTGCAAACTCAGCGCTCTTTTCCTCAACGATGTTCTGACGCGAGAGCTGCTCTTGGAGAGCTTGAGTACGAGCGATATCTTCCTTACGATTCTCATCAAGGAAGTCATTCATCTCGACGCGGAACTTCTCGATCAGCTGCGCCTCGCGCTGCACCTGCTCAGCGCGCTTTTCAATGAGGTGATCCATCACCTTAGTGATGGCCGCATCGAACGCACCCTGTGCCGAGGTCTTGCGAGCACGCAAAATCTCATAGCGGCGTGCCTCGTAGTCGGACTCGATGTCCAAGCGAATCGATGCTTCCAAGTCGTCCATCTGGCGAGTCAGAGCGGGCTTGTGACGCTCGTCGTAACGCACGCGCTCTTCCCCGATTCGAGCCTGGATAAAGGCTTCACGTTCCTGCTGGTACCGATCGGCGAGTACAGCCTTCTCCTTCTCAGAAATCTCAATCAAATCGGCAAGAGCCTTTGTCTCATTACCATTGACCTCAGCCATAGTCTTGGCCCACGTATTCTCGGCATCTTCGTCAATGCTCATCTGAGACGAGATCTCATCACCCGTACGTGAGACGAGCGAGAAGAACAGGTTACGCAGTTCCTCGATATCACGACGACGCTGGTCAGCAAGGACGGTGTTCGCCTGCTGAGAGAGCATCTTGATCTGACCATCGAGCCAGTTGGTGCTATCCAGATGATCCAGAGAGAACTGAGCCGGGGTATCAACCTCGTAGCCCAGCAGTGTCTCGAAAGGCGTCATATCGACGGCGAAATCCAGGCTGTCATCAAGGAAACGACGAGCAACAGCTGTGCGAACAGCGTCTTTGTTAAAGACACGCTCATCCACCGGAGCAACCTCAGGAGCGACCTCTGCCTCTTCGGTCTGAGTCGGTACATGAGGAGCAGGAGCGGGAGCCTCTTCGATGTCATCAAAGGGGTTCTCATCCTCATCGTCCTCGTCATACAGACCCTCATCCGAAGGCAGCTCATCAACCATCGGTTCATCCGGGATGTCATCGGGATCGAAATGAGGCAGGTTCTCAACAGCCTCAACAGACTCACTCTGAGCAGCGGTAGGCGGAAGGGTCGGAGCAGCCGGTGCTGCTTCCCCATGCACCTCTTCGGGTGCCACGTCTTCTACAGCTTCCTCTTCAACGTCTGCTTCCCCGCCCAAACGCTTCCAGAGCGTTGGGATCAACGATGCCAGAGTAACAGTACCCGATGCGATCTCCTGAGCCTGAGCCAGGGTAACAGTATCGATATCCCCATCGGGAACCTCGATCAAGCCGGTTGCCTCATCGAAATGAACAGGAACGGTTTCCAGGGTTCCATCCGGGCGAGGGGTCACCGACGTGAGCAAGAACTTCGCACGATCAAACAGGGTGTACTCACCCATACCATCGGGTCCAAGGGAAGCAGGGGTTGGAATAACACCCAAGATATTGTGGCGAAGCATATCCTCTGTCGCACACACCTGAATCTTATCGTCAGCGATCCGCTGGAGGATCGACCCCTTGTCCTCGTTGCCCTTGGACGAGACCTTACCGAGGCCCCCGATACCGCCGTCTTCGATCGAGGCATCAACAGGGAGCGCGAGGATCACGCCAATACCGTTTGGCAGAAGCCACTCGGTGTTCTGGCGAATAATATCAAGGGCAGCGCCGGGTTCAGTCTCGTCAATGACCAGAGTGAGCGAGTCCTTCGCAGCGCGTGCATCAACGGCTGGTGCCTGAGCAGGAGCGGCTGCCTGAGCATCTTCGATTGCGCCACCGCCATCGGCAGCAGCCTTGTCTTTCTTGCCAAACAACATTGAAATCCTTTCGTTTGATCAAATGGGTGATGGAGCCGGTACCACCACCCCATCACGGTAATGAATGGTACCGGCATCGCGAGGTTTACACTCGTGTATCAGCATATCACACTTTTGCGCGCCGATGTTGATACACGAACATATTCGCACTATTACGCGAGAACAGCATCATAAGGTTGGACCACAACACGTGCATCCGACTTTAAGATCGACACATCTTCGCTCCGCAATGTGCCTTCAATTCTGACGGCAATATTGCGTTCATGCGGATGTTCGTTGATGAACGCGGCGATTTCCGTTGTCACAAACCGTTGCATTCGGCGCACCATGTCACGAGCACCACCAGAATCCGAGTCACTCCGCGCCTCATCTTCCACGAGAAACTCCAACACACGCCCATCGACGGTGACATGGATACCGTGCTTACGTTTGACGTCTGTGATCATTTCGGCGAGCTTCTTTGTCATGATCTTGCGCAGCGTGGCACGAGACAGAGGCTGGAACGGAACGATCGCATCGATACGACCCAAGAGTTCGGGTGGGAACTTTCCACCGTCTTCACTCTTGATCGAGGTCTCAATGATCTTCTCGTAATCTCGCATCGTCTCTTCGCTCCCGTGGTCATCGGCGTTGTATTCACCGATGGTGCGATAGATCTCAGAGCCAGCGTTCGTGGTCAACACGATGTACGTGTTCAGAAACGAGACCTGGCGACCATCCTTATCAGACAAACGACCGTCATCGAGCACTTGGAGCAACAAGCGTACAACGAGCGGTGACGCCTTCTCGATCTCGTCAAAGAGCAGCACGCAGTGACTCGTCGCCCACACGTGACGAGCGAGTTCTTCACGGAAGAGATCAACGCTATCGTCGCGGCCCCATTCCGACATGTCGAAACGCACGAGGTGGCGCTGGTCGTCACCAAAAAGGATCTTTGCGAGCTGTTTCGTGACCTCTGTGTTGTGCGTGACAATGAAGTCACCGGCTTGGTACAGGTGCTCGTCGTTATCAACGTAGATACACGTCATGCTCTCTTTTCGATCGAGCTTTTCGATAGAACGGATACCCACGTAATCAAACCGCTTTTCCCTCTGCTTTGCCACAGATTGAGCTTTAATGGCAAGACGTTTCTTTCGATCAAGGCGGAAAAAGAGATGCTTATTTGAATTATGAGCTTTCACGTGAACGTTGTACTCAACTCGATCACTACCGTCTTTCTCACGTACATATTTTTTGATAGAACACGGTACCCCGAGAGAAAGCAAAAGAATACGAACATCCTCAGCAAGCCTCTCTGAGGCTGTCGAATATGAAATGTTATAGCGCTCACCATCACACGCACCAATCGAACCATCACAGTCAAACAACCCTTGAACCAAAGCCCATCGTTGCTCAATAGATGAATGTAAATACTGCTCAGGAATAAATCGTTGAGGCGACTTCACACCAATCAATCCAGACAGAGTGCCCGTGAAAACATCAGCAAGCTGAATCCTTCGCTTCCCATTATTACCCAAGGTTTCTCCTGTGCGAAAGTACCAAGAATAATTACTGGTGCCCTGATCCCAAGAAACAGCACCAACGGCTTGGCCAACACGTGCAACTGTCTCCTCATCATCCGAGGAAATACTGAGAGCTTTATCAGTAAGACTCCCATTAGCAATTAAAGCTCCAAGTGCATATGGATCTACAGAAAGATCTGCTATAGGCCACTGCACCGGCTGATTCATAGGTACAACATACTTCATACCCTGACGACCATTATTCAAATTCGATACAAGACCTTTATTCATCAATGTCTGAGTCGAATAAATTGTTGGCCCTTCTTCGCGTGATCGCCTGTTAGGATAAACAGCCCATAAATGGTTGTCAGATACATCCAGAGTGCGTCCATCACCAAACGTCACTCGATACACGTCGCGTTCCCCTTGTGGGAATACCCCAAGCACCTTAGTCGGTGAACCGTCACGAGCAAACACATAATCACCAACCACGAGATCTCCGTGGCGTTTCCACGACACAGAACCATCCTCGGTCCACACGGGAACCATTGTGTGATCTACACAACATTTTCCAACCCCGGAACTGCCCGTCAGGAGAAGGGATGCCATAGGTTTACTCGGGTCATTCAACCCGGCCACACACAGCTGCAAACGCCGTGCGATCGACGTGGTAGCAAAGTCCTGGCTAAAGACGCGCTTGTCCAGCTCGGCTTTAATCGCCGTAGCATCGACGTTAATCTCGACTTCGACACCGAACTCGACTTTCAACACTGTTGCCAGCAGCTTCTTGTCCATAGGCTCACCCAGATACCTGTGGCGACCCACCATAGCATCAAGCACACGGATCGACTTACGCGGCTGCACAGAGGCAGGCACGTAGCGATTCGTGTAGTCAAAGATCTGCTCGTAGAGCGACTCGCTGATCATGCCCTGATCGACGCCATACTTTTGCGCCATGGCCTTCAAAATCTCAATGGTCACTCGACGATTCGTCTGAGGGATATTGATACGCGCAAGACGCTCGACCAAAGGCAGGTTCGAGGCAATATGAGCATCGAACTCGTCATAGGTCGTTGCTGCAATAACCTTGATCCCACGCGAACCAGAAGCCGCGAGCAAAGGCTTGAGCGCTTCCACAGCAGCCGATGAGAGCTGGACCACCTGGTGGAACTCGTCGATGAACAGCACGACTTCCCGACCCTCAGCCTTAGAGAACGCCTCGGCCTCATCGAACAGAGCCTTGAGGCGTGCAGCCATTTCCTCGGGGTTCGACAGGTCAGAGATCATCTTCGCCATATCAACTTCAAGGTAAATACGAGCCGGATCATCTTCCATGCACGACTGTACGAGCACAGTGTTGTGCGTGACGATATGATCCCGGCCCACCTGGTACAGGTGAGTGTCCGAGTCCACCATGATGCACGTCATCTCGACCTCGCGACCAGTGTCGAACGCGAACGAGATCATTTCTCCGCTTGTCTCAAAGGATCGCTCCAACTCCGATAGATCATAGTCAACAGCCCACGGACACATCCAAGCGTCTGGTAGTACATCCATGTCAAATGGATCATCCCTCCGATACGAAATGCTTTCGCGCAACGCACGTGCCATCTCTTGACGATCATGGATGCTGCTCGTCATGTACAGACGAGGAATGCGACGCTCCTTCTCACCCTTAACGATCAGGCTTGTGAACGCCGGATGCGTCATCACCTGTGAACCTTCGACGCGCTTGCCTGTTCCCTCGTGGATAAAAATCGACCGAGACTTCTCCTTTTGACGTTTCCATCCCATGCGCTCTTCGATCGCCGCAAACACCTCATCAGGAGCCTCGTTCGGCATACTCACGTACCCGCGCTCATCAATGCGCGCGCCCCAGCCGAGGAACGCGCCGCACACGTAAGGATCAACCGGGAGCAGACGGCTCTGTCGCACCAGTGCTCCCGAATCAGGCAATTTACACACCGGGTGCCTACCATCAAACATATCCGTCAAACCCCGGTTCATAAGTTCACGCAACGACAGTGTTTGCCACTCTCCATCATCGATGCGTACCGTCCACAGGTGCTCATCATTACAGCGCGTGCTCTGACCTTTATTCGTGACCACCTTGTACTCACGCAACACCCCCTGTGGGAACACGCCGGTGACAGTGACAGGATCTCCGTGTTCGTCAAAGACACGATCCCCCACCTTGAGCATCCCGATGCGAACGTACCCACGTTCGTCCGCAACCGGAATCAGCTCATCGTTTGGATGAGCCTTGCCGGTGCCTGGCGGGGCAAGCAGGATCGCGTTACACATCTCGGGGCGAGCCAGAGCGCTCATCAGTGAGACCTTCTCCTTTTCACGGCCCACAACCTCACGCGCGGGTTTGCCCAGACGAGACGCAAAATCTCGCAGCATGGGATAAGCCTCATTCAGACGATCATTGTCGAACACATTAACTCTCCGTTCCAATCGATTAACTTGGTATACCAGCATTCTAGCACAATCACTCGACAATAAAAAATCACCCTCGCCAGATTTCTCCAGCGAGGGTGAAAGGGAGGTGTAAACCTACCAAACGATCAGAACTCCGGTTCGTCGTTCTCGATCTCGACCTCTTCGAGCTGTGCCTCGGCGCTAACCTCGGCTTCGGCATCCTTCTGAGCAGCCTTGCGAGCTTCATTAGCTTCCTTAGCTGCCTTCGAAGCTGCACGCAGCTCATCGAAGATCTTATCGTCGATCGCCAACTCCGAAGGCTCAAGAGTCTTCGTGTTGATAACAAGACCAGTCTGCTTACCAGATGCAGGCATCACGTCTGCCTTCACCGCGTAAACGCGAGGTCCCGGATGACCGTCACGCTCAGGCATCTGAACGAAGTTATCGCCAGCCGCAGCAACAATAGCATCTCGCTGAGACACACTGTAACCGGCCTGGTGATCATACACCGTTCGACCATCAAGCTCGCGCTTCTTCGACACCAGGTGAGGAACTTGCTGGGGTGCAACACCCTCAACAGGACGCACCTGTGCATCCAAGAAGAAACGAGCGCCGTCCTTCGAGTGTGCGTTGGGGTATTCGACAACCACCAATTCAACACCCGACATCGAACCCTTACCACGTAGAATAGCCATTGCGCCACTCTCCTTCCTAATCCCGCTCCGCAGAGCGTCAGTCGAGGGTTAATCAGCCCTCTCATATACACGGGTCCCTCCCGTGCAACGCTCTTTCATCATAACAGAAGAAAACACTGAGTGTCAAGTAGAACGTCAACCAAGTTCAATATCGTCGGATGCATCCATGGTGTCACTCTCAGGCGTGTCCAAAACAGCCTCAATCTGAGGAACCAAGTCTGCTGTCTCGCGCCATGTACTGTCACGAACGATGCCAGCCAAACCCTCGTCAAAGCTGACCGTTGCACTCCGACGCACCCTCTTCTTCATCGGAACCACATCGCTGAGCGCGCTCGTGAGAACCAGGTCGCCGCTCTTAGCGCTCATCTGCTTCTCCAGATCATCAGCCACCTTGTTCATCCGGCGCACGTCACCCAGGGGCAACACGGCATCAACGATGGTGCTCTGTCCTGATTGCTCCAGGTAGGTTCGAGCCTCATCAACCAGACGCTGCCTTCTGCGCGCCCACTGAACAAAGCCCTGAGCCGTGTGGCGTCCCAGGGCCATATCCACCACCGTGTCCGATCTGACGTCGTGAAGATCCATACCCTTGGTTTCAGACAATGTCCAGCGCTCCCCGCTCACAACAGTAAGAGCACCTTCTGTCTGCTCACTCTCATGAGCAGACTCATCGGACACAGATTTGAGAACAAGACCTTGACCCGACAGGGTGGACACAAGATCGTTCATACGGGTTTTGAGCGTCTCACGCGCCTTCTCTAGGCGCCGCTTGAGCGTCTGGCGACCTGCTGAGCCACCGGCCACCAGCAAGCGTCCCCCGCTCACGCCGTGAGAGACCATCCCTAAACGCTCGGCTTCATTCGCATCTTTCATCTTCGGGATGGAGCGGTCCCCCAGCAACCCCTCTAGGCCAAAGACACCCGCACGTGCCTGATCGACAGCGGACAACGCCTCTTTCCACGTCTCATCACCGCTCTCACCATCAACCCCTGTGGCAAGGGGACCGAGCAACGAGCGGTACTTGCTCACGCACCGGGCGTGGTACTCTTCCTCTTCAACATAGAGCCTGTGCATAGCCTCAGATGTTGACGAAACGATTCCTGCTTGGAAGCCGGACTCCCACTCCGAGGCACGCTGACGCCACATCTCACGCTGGGCGTTATGCTCCCTCAGCCTCGTTCCATACGAGCGCAGTCGCAGAGAGAATCCCACGAGATCATCCTCGGCGCTCACGCCCCCAGCTCGCGTCTTGATCTGCTGGGCATGGGTAGCCATCAGGGTCTCCACGTCTTGGCTCATCGCGTCCAACGTTGGCGTGCGCACGTGTGTCATCTCTGGTGGCAACGAGGCAAGGACTTGATACAAGCCGTTGACACCTCGCTCCATAATGGTCTGATACCCACGTTGAACCAGTGCCTTGCGCTCCTGCTCACCCAAACCTTCTCGCTGTGCTCGTCGGTTCGCATAAGTCTCGACAGCGAGCATGGCAGAGGCCATCGGTGAGCCTTCTTGTTCAAGCAGCTCACTCACCAGCTCTGTGGCAACGCTATTGGCACGTCGCATCTCGCTTCGGTTTGATCCGTAACGCCACAGAGTCTTGTCAGCAGGCAAGCACGCGAGCAATAGCTGTGGAAGCGACTCTTCGAGCACCTTTTTGTGCGCCCATCGCTTAACAAACGCTGCCACATTGAGTCGTTCATACCCTACGGCACTCGACATATGCGCCACGTGTTGGTTCTCGTCTAACCACGAGTCCACGCCTCGGCGAAGCACCGAGATATCAGTGCTGGTGAGCTTGCCTTTTTGCTGAACACCTTTGCCCGTGCGCACTCTCCGACCGCGCCCGGCATCAACCATTGCGAGGTGACAGTGAACATGCAAGGTATCCACCTGGATCACGCCCACGTAGCGTAGGTCATCGAAACGATGCCCCATACGCTCTAGTCCATGCATAATTGCCATACGAAGACGCATCTGATCGATATGGCCTCGGTAATCACCCTTGTTTGTCGCCACGAAACCCTTGGGAACCACGCCCATCTCTTGCAGATACTCGGGGCTAAATGACAACACGGTTTTCATCACCGTGTGACCCTCATCGAACAGGCGTTGAATGTCAGCGCTTGCTCGTCTCACACCATCATCGGAGAGCGAGGGCTGGCCGTAACCAAAGGCAACGCCGCCCAGGCCAGAGACATGGAGCACGCTCTCTTTGACCTCATAGCGCGAATGAGCCTTCTCCGTTGCGCTCTCACGGGCCATGTAACGAAGGATAAAGTCTTCCGTATCGCGCTTGCGGATCGGCGTGACAGGTTCGGTTGCCCCTTTGCGAGCCATATAGCGCATGACGTAGGTGCCGGGGGTGCCACCACGTGATCCACCTTTGCCAGAGCCTGGAGTGGGTACGCTGAACTCGTTGACGACAACGATGCTGCTCTTAAGGCTCACCATTCAACCTTTCTGTTACGTCTGAATATAAGGGCAGGGGCGGCGCAATCCCACCACCCCTGCCGCATGACGACACCTTAGAACTCGGGTTCCTCGTCCTCGATGTCAAGATCGAGAGCGTGAATCGTCTTGTCTCCCGCGCTCGTGTCCTTCTCGTCGCTCTCATCCGCGACAGGCATCTTCTCACGAAGACGCGCTTCGATGTCCTCACGGATCGAGTCATCGTTCAAAGCCTCGGTGACAGCGGGGCTGTTCTCGGCAATCGAAGCAGCAACGAAGTCACCGAGCACAGACTTGAACGTCGAGTCTAGTGTGCTCTCCTTGGCAGACTCCACGCTCGGTTCTTCCTCGCGCGTCTCTTCTGCTTCAACCTCGGACTCGACCTGAGCTGCTGCCTTGTTCTGAGCGTTGCGCATGAGCGCATCGAACAGAGGCGATTCCATAACAGGCAGGGTACTCACAGAGGCACCGCTCAAAGCCTGAGAAATCGACGCACCTTCTGCCTCGCTGACTCGACCCTCTGAGCCGTCCTCATCGTATTCGGACATATCCATACCGGCGAACATGTCGTTCACCTGAGAGGTTCGCTCCATGCTCCGATCTGCAGACAAGCTGTTTTCACTCTCACGAGAGCGGATCTCACTGAGGTAATCCGGGAAGTAGTCGGAAAGGTCAAGACCGGAGTTCTCGGAGTCAATGACAAGTCCGTCTCGGTCTACAACGTCAAGGAACACCAGTGGTGCTTCCGTTTCGTTTCGGGGTGCAATCGCAATGCCCTTGTAATGAGCCGGGAGCTGCCACACTTGGTTGAGCAGATCGGCAGGGGGTTCGAAACCTTCGTTGAAGAAACCCTTCTGAACAAGGGCGACCAGCTGCTCATCGGAAAATTCATAGAACGCATCGACCGTTGAGTCACCGCCATCCATATTCCGATCAAAAGTCACCTCGGTCACGCCGTAGGCGATCTCAGGTGTGTCATAAGGAACCAATCCAACAAGACGGCCACGAACATGGAGAACGGGTCGGTAGTTAGAGGTTGGTCCATGGTTGGTGAAATACAAGGTGTCCACAAGAACCTTGATGTCGGCTTCGCCTTCCACCTCACGCGTTTCAACGTCTCGCATCGACAGGGCACGTTGTACCCAGCGATTCGAGCGACGCATTCCGGTAACGGTACTCATATAATCTCTCTTTCTTGAGTAGGGATCAAACGATCGGCTCTTAGCGCCGACGCGACTTCTTCTTTTTCTTTGGCTCGTCTTCGTCGAGGGAATCAACCTTCTTGGTACGACCCTGTGACGGAGTTACCTCACCGTCAACAACAACACCCACGCGGTCAACCCATCGCTTCATCGAATCAAAACCTCGGTTCATGACGCGCCACATCCATGTGCACAGCGCGATCACACCAGCAGAGATCACCAGAGTTGTGAGCAACATCGGAGCAACCCAGTACGTGATGAACGATTCACTGCTCGGCGCATTTGCACTCGTCACGCCCAGTGCATTTTGGATCAACGATCCCATGTTTGGAACAACTTTCAGTGCTCCCCACATCGTGATCCACAAGCTGATGAACAACCATAAGACAAAACCGATGACGCGGGCAACAACGTAGAGGCCCATACGGGCGCTTCGCTTGATTGCGCCCTTTTCATCGTCAGTCATGGGAGTGCGGGAGGTCTTAGCCAGGGAAAACAGATTCATTCGAGATTTCCTTTCAGATTATTTCAATAAAACAATGACATGTGGGACTGCACATGCTTAGTACGTCCGATCGTGACCAGGAGAACCGGCCCAACCGATGAGATCAGTAACGTTTCCATCGCTATCCACGGTGTAGCTCATCGTAGAGTACGAAGTGCTGGTCGCCTTACCGTCAACGCTTCGTGTCTTAATGCCGACCACGGCAAAGTAGGAGTACTTCGTGCCGTTAATGTTCGTCACAGCGCTCGTGAACGAATCGAGAGTCGAATTCGCACCTTCATAGGCAAAGTACGTCTTTCCAGACGAGTCTGTACGCCATGCGCCTGCATCTTCACCCGGCATAAACACCTTGAGGAACTGAGAGTTCTCGTCCAAGTGCCAACGGTCGATGAGTGCCTTTCGCGCATCAATGTACTGCTGCCCGCTTGACCACGTGAGCGCCTGCTTCATGATGGCTTCAACAGTCTCGTCATCCTTGGCCTTACGAGCGGGAGACATACCAGTGGTCTCAGTCGAGACATTCTCTTGCGCGGTAGTGGTGGAGGCTTGAGTCGAGCCAAGCTGAGAGCGCAACTGCTGGACATAGGCTTCCGTGCGTGCGTTCTCGGCGCTCACAGTGTTTCCGTGAACAGCTGCAACACCGATACCACCGCACAGAATCGCGCCACCTGCGATCAGCGCACCAAAGCGCACGACCCATGAGGGCTTATTCTCTTGTGTCATCTCAACCAACTCCGTTCGCGTGTGCCGTGTCATCACTAATGAGCAAGCGTGCTCCAGCACTCGTCACGCCAGTATGCAGCTTGGAGAACGTTCCAGACCCGGCATCATACGTGGCTGTCGTCCATGCGAGCAGCGTACCGTCGCTCCCCTTGCACAGCCAAGCGATCGGCAGAGCAGATGTGTCTGTCACATCGTAGGTAACAACCGATTCCCACTTGTACTGATCGGCGGGCATCGGATTTGCCCCGCCAGACCCGTCCTTAACCAAAGGCGAGAACCATCGTCCAGCAGCTTTGCTCGGAACCAACTGAGCCAACACCTCATACAGAGCCTTGGACTTTTGTGCATCCTGCTGTGCCTGCGCAGCAGCAGTGCTGGGTTGCCACCCTCGGTACTCGTTTTGGAGATCGGCAACCTTCTGGCTCTTTTCTTGCAGAGCGCTCACGGCCTTCTTTGCCACGTTTGCATCGGGAACAGCCTGCTCGGTGTGCTGTGCGCTAGAGATCTGAGCGTTCAGATCGTTAATCTCGGCCGTGCGGTCCACAGGCTTGGCCTGCATTCCAAACGCTGCAATACCAATGCCCAAGGCAGCAAGACCCATGCTTGCTCCAACCTTGAGGCCAGTGCGAGAGCGAGTGTTCTTCTCAGAATCCTGCTCCTTTTCAACGCGACGACGCTCCCATTCTTCGGCAACGTCTGAGCGGGTTGTGCGCTTCGGCTTTTCAGTTGGGGTGCGCGACCATTCGATCAAGTCATCAAGTTTCGACACGGCTATCACTTCCTTTCGTTTGATGCGATTTCACTCGTGTATCAATACAACCATTGTATCACATAATAGCGCAAAACCCCGCACTAGATACACAATCTAGCCCGGGGCTTGCCGTAACTATCCCTTACTCACGGTCCAGGGGTCAGGCGCGTACCCTTATCCCCCTGCCCCTTCTGCATAGAAGAGGGCACCGTGACGGACGTGAACTTCGAGGACTGCTCCTTCGTCACGTTACGGAACGCCAAGTAATCCGTATCGAGACCAGTTGAACCAGTGTAGAACTGACCAACTGTTGGCGAACGGTCGTTGAGCGAACCGGAAACGATCTCACCATGAGCCTCGTAGTTTCCTTCGCCCCAAACTTCCTTCACCGAGTCTTCACCCACGTACATGACCGTGTGCGACACGCCCCCGGTTGTGCGCAAGAGGATATCTCCCGGTTGCAGCTTGGACTTGTCGCCGTTGTAATCGACCGGCTTCCACTTCGAGCTGCCTTCACCTTGGAGGTAGGCAAGCTGGTTCGACACGCCGCCAGCGGGGTAACTATCATCCGTTCCAGACCAGCGCACGGCTGTTGCCACAGTGCGGTCACACGAGGCATAGAAATGATCCGACTCACCAAGTACTTCCTTGTGGAGGTACTTATACAGATCGGTACCGTCATTGCCCTTACCCTCGTCGTTGTACGGCCATGCGTAGGACAGCGCAGCCTTGACAAGGGACGAGTTATCAACGTGTCCAGCAAAAGACTTACACTGACTTGCCGCCTGAGCAACAGAAGTATTGTTCGCTCCTGTCACTGCACTCCCGGACTGAGCAAGAATCGAGTCAGCGAGAGACTGATTCTTCGACCAACCGCCCATCTTGGCAAACCACGTGCCAGCAGCCGCTTCACGGGTTCCCAGCGTTCCATCATTGATGCCTTCCCACTTCGTGAGGAAGTACGAGGTTGCAGCAGACACGCTGCCACCCTCAGAATTATTGATGAGCGCCTTCACCTGACCCACGCGGGTTGGATCATCCTTGGAGACCATGAAGCCAAGCTGAGTTTCCAGCGTGTACCACGGCTTGTTGATCGACTTCGCATACTCGGTGAGCAGCGTGTTACGGCCATTCGTCCACTGCCCAAGGCCAATACCCATGAGGTCAATGGCAGGGAAACGAGCAGCGTAGGCTGGATCAACCTGAGCCATCTTGAAGTTCTTGAGTTCAGCGTCTTGCTTTCGAGGCCCGATCGTGAACTTCTCGTCAAAGATCGTTTCAACACTCGTTGGATCAATACCTGACTCATGCGACCAGTTACCAAGAATGCCAGCGATATTCTCATTCGACATTCCCCATGCCGAGAGCACAGAGTAAATTGTCTTGGCATTCTCTTCTGTTTGAGCCGAGAAATCGCCTTGAGCACCCTCAGATGCTTTCACAGCATTGTTCACTTCAACAGTGCATGAAGGGAGCAATCCATCGCGAGAGGCAGTGTCGCCATCGCGCATCGCAAGAGCGCCACCAACCACACCGACCGCTCCAACTGCTAAAGCGACAAATGAGGCAACACCCGCTGTTGCCGCCGAGACCATGCCACCCATCGCACTTGAAATCGACGTACCAAGACCGGCAAAGAACCCGACGACCGACTTACCAGCAGCAACGAGAGCGCCTGCTGCCATAGACCACAGTGACTGAGCAGCAGCAACGGCTGTCATCATCGCGGTTTTCAACCAGTTGAGGAACGTCGCCAGAGCAGCAGCTTGGGCAGCAACGGGTGCAGCAGCTCCAGCAGCCATACTTGTCGCAGCCTTGCCGCCCTTACCCACACCATGAGCGCCGCCGATACCAGAGGGCGCTCCACCAGGAGCTGCCCCACCCGATCCCATCACGTCGGTACCATTAGCGCCTGTATCAACCTTTTCAGGCGCATCACTTTGAGATGGAGAACGATCAGGCTTATCAATCGTCTCAGGGGTAGAAGCGTCGCCCTTCAATGGGTCTAACCCACCAGCTACGCCTTTACTCACTGTCATCACAAATCTCCTTCTCTCAGTACAGTGTCAAAACGTTCGCGTTTGCGTTCTGAGTCGTATTCGAACGCACATTACGCAACTCAATCTCTAGGTTGAGCAAGTCAGAATACGACGTCACCTGATACTCCTTCTTGTGCTCGTAATATGTCTGCCACGAGGCAATAAGATTACTCCGCAAGTCAAGCAAGGGCTTGATAAAAGTATCCCGATTGGTATAAACGCTGAGTGGTGTTCCGTTATTCAACGTAAACTCGACTTTATCCCAGACGGGCGCAGGAGCGGTGAGTTTTGACTGAGCCTTCATAAAGTCCACATAGCTCATACGCTTGGGAACGATCCGATCGAGGTATCCCTCGCTAACGTTACCATTGCGCCAGTCAAAATCGTAACCACCGGGAACAACCTTCTTGGACACAAGTGCCAGCGTCGATTGTCCCGTCTTGCTACTCTTGGCGTCTTGACCCGTCACCTGATCGCCTGCAATAATCTCCGGCGCGGGCGGATCGTTCAACTTCAAGATGGTTCCACGGTCATTGACAGTGGTCGTCGCAATCTGGGAATTGTACTGATCAATCTTCGCCAAGTCAGCTTGCATCTGAAGCAGTTGACCATCCATCTTGTCACGCAACTTTTGCTCAGCATCGCGGGTCACAGCCTCGTGGTAGACGTTACCGGCGTTGAAATCACTTCCAGCAACACCCAGATTCATCTCGGTAGACCCAGTTGCCACAGGGTTAAACGCGATCCTGATCTGATCGTACCGCTCAAACGACTTACCTTTGGTGTTTGAATTCTGTGTTGAATCCGACGACGGTCCAGCCTGAGCACCAGAACCATCACCCGTGTCCTTATACGAAACCTCACGGTTAATACGCACGATCATATCGAGAATACGCAGATCGAACTTATTCGGGTTATCGAGCACGACACCCATGTATTTCGCATTATTTCCAAAGGTCACATAGCGTGCCGTAATCGGCTGACCTTTGAGCGAGTGATGGCCCATCTCGGTGTCAGTGCCGGTGAGGAAGACCTGGTAATCATCAGCACTTGAGGGAAGTCGATTATCGTCCTTAACTGAGAGCAAGACCATCGTGCGCGTCTTCGACGGATCGGTGTACACACCCATAACAGAGCCACCCACCTGGGTACGCGAGGTGGTAAACGACTGAGTATAAAGAGCTGTTGCTCCGAGCTTTTCTTGTCCATTTGCATACGAGGACACACCCGCTCCTGCAAAAAGGGCGATACCCGTGAAGCCAAAGATGGCAACAGCTACACCAAAACGTTCAATCGCATGATGGGAATCAAACTTATACTTCGTCTGAAATTGTTTGATTTTGTGGGAAAAACCTGACGGGACTTCCTCGCCACCAATACTTTCTACTGTGCCAGGCTGGGCGGATTCTCCCTGAGCTTTCTTTCGACGATTCCACGCCATAATAGGATCCTTTCGCATAAATAAACCGAGATCAAGGGACGCACATAAAAACAACAACAGCCGAAGCCGGTTCCCCGGCCCCGGCTGTTGTTGATAGGTCGTGACATCACGCCGTCTTTACGGCAAGAACGTCAACGCATAGGGCAGAATCATTCCGCCGCCGAGTTCTTCGAATGATTCCTTTGCACCCTGTGCAATATTCATCACCATCGAAACTCCACCGAACAGGAGCAAGCCACCGAACATGAATGCCAGAAGGATCATGAACCACGAGGTTTGCTGTGAACCCTGGGTCTGCATGAACTTACCAACAAGCTTGAAGATCGACCAGCCGATCAAGACCAGACCAAAGATGCCAAGAGCCAGACCGAGATAGGTCTTTCCTTCACTGAACATCTTTTCCAAGAGAGTCTTTGCACTCCACCCGGATGCAGGCACCATAAGACGAGTCATCGCCTCAGATGCAAGAACGTTGAGAGACATAATATTAAGTCTCCTTTCTCATCAATCGTACGTACGTATCTTTGACGGCCAGAGCATCATCTGGTTGTCAGATACATCCACTCATGACCTACAACCATTGTACACAATCTGAGGTCATCAAGCAAGAGAAACGCCCTCGATCATATTGGCTTTCCAATACAACCGAGGGCGTTGTGTGTGTGTCACATACCTATCCCTTCTTAATCGGTGGGATAGACGGACCACCGCTAGGCTTCATCCCTGTCCCACCCCGTGGAGCAGTCGGAGGCAGGTGGGGTGACGCAGGTGCCTGTGGACTAGATGGCTGAGCCGCCAGACGTGGTGCACGACCACGAGCCGGTGCAGCGGGCTGCGTAGGTGCGGGCCTTGGAGCAGGGGCTTGAGCAGGAGCTTGCGCCGGAGCGCTGCTCTGCTGGACCTGTGGCTGCACCCGGCGCACAGGGCGCGGAGCTTCGGCTACCTGACGGTGAGCCTTTGCTTCCTGGCCCTTGGTCTGAGCCTGGCGCAACTCACCAACAGCCTTGCTGCCGTCCTGGGCGGCACCAGCCGCGTCACCAACAGATGCGCGAGCCGCTGCCTTACCACCGTGATACACAGCCTTCACACCCGAGGTCAGCTGAGAGCGGCGGGCCTTATCAGCCTTGCTATGAGCATCCATGGTTTCACGGATCGATCCGGTGAACGCGCTCACGCCATCACCTTCACCGTTTGCCACAGTGCTCGATGCAGCAGCGTCCTTTGTATCAGCCTTCGGGCCAGCTTCGAGACGAGGCTCAGAGAGACCACCGCGAGTATCCACCTCACGAGCGAGCTGACGATCCGATGCGGAGGTTGTCAGTGCTGTGGAAGGACCACCAGCAGACAACCCCTCATCACGAGAGGTAATACCACCGCTTCCATCACTGAGCAGCAGACCACCGCCGCCGCTTCCGCCTGGGCTGCTGGGTCCAGTACCCAATGCACCCGGTCCTGCTTCATCTGGGTTATCCGTACCGTTGATCGACGAACCACCGGCAGCAGCTCCACCTGCAACACCCAGGCCACGCGAGATGGCATCGCGAGCAGAATTACCTGATCCCAGGCCACCGCGACCACTCATCAAACGGTTCGCAGCAGCGCTACCCACGCCTGCACCAACACCGCTCATCAACGGCATACCCTTGACGCCCCCACCCGGTGGCAAAACGTTCACATCGAGGAACTTATCAACAATCTTCGTTACGGCCTCATTCAGACCCTTAACGAAAGCGCCACGGAAATGCATCATCTTCACGGTCAAAAGGAGCAAAACAACAGTTGTCACAATCGCTGTAAACAACGTGACATAACCACTATTGCGCAGATAATCACCGAACCCACCGAGAGAGTTGTACATATGTTCCAACCCACCCTCGAAGATGCTGGGAACCGACACGATGAACTCTTGGACCAGTCGGTAAATGAACATCGTACCGATGATCTCAGTGATCATCGTAAAGGTGTAGATCAACACCTTGGCGATAGCTGCCAAAGAACCAAGGGTCGCAAACGGAACCGCCGTAATAATGCGCAACGTGTTCCTCACCGCTCCCGTGAGCATACCAAGGGCGTAACCCAAACCGAGCACGACGAAGCAGAAAAGCGTCGTCGATGCATTGAGCCAATAGAGCCAGTTCACACCAGAGGATCCTACAAGGTTCACCGATGCGTGATACTCACGAGTTGCTTGTGACACAGCATTACTCGACGAGTACACCGTGAGAGCATTCTTATCGAATGAAGTGTTCAGATAGTTGTACATCGACAGAGCTGACAAGTTGGCATTAACGCGCTCTCCACCCTTAACAACACGAGCGCCTGGTGAATCACTTCCCCCTGGGGTCGTAAACGTATAAACGCTACCTGTTTCGCCAAGATCCGCCTTAAGACCAGAACCAGGCGCAACCGTCAACACAGGGTTATCAGAAGCCTTGAGCTTGTCACACTTCTGATTATCGCCAGACTCGCCAGCCTTCGTCGAACCATCAGTTTGGACACCAAACCATGTCGTTGCACAACTTTTAACCAGTGTGCCGTTATCCGAATTAGACGCCGCAGCTTGTCCAAGCGTACCCTTAACAGCCGTCTCAAAATCCGAGGCTTCATAGCGTTGAGCTGTCGCATATCGCAGCAACATACCCATTGTTGCGCCATACGTCTTATAGTTCACACCACTGTCTTGCGATTCATCTGCTTTCGCAGCTTCGATGGTGATTGAACCAAGACTAGAAACACCCAAACTAGAAACATCCTTAAATGCCTCATGCTGTGCAAGACCATTGATAGCAGCCGTTGTCTGACGGAGCTTATTCACAGAATAGCCTGTAGGCGCTTGGGTCAAACCATCCCATGCCAACGTCGCACCTTGGGGTACAGCGAGGCGACTATTCTTCGCCCAATTCTCAAAATCAACAAACGTTGAAACGACAACGCGAGTTGCGCCCATACCGGCCCCAGCTGATGCATCCTTCATAGTTGAAAGCGTCGCTGTGTACAGTGATCCGATAAGAGGCAAGCCGAACGCAAGAAATACCACACGTACCAGTAGCTTCTTCAAACCACTAAGAGCCTGTCCCTTCTTCCACAAAAAAGCGGAAGTGACGAACGTGATCAAGAAAAGCGGCATGAGTACTGTCCACGACATATTAACGAGAACCTGATACCAATCGCTCACCCATGTACTCAGACTCTGCATCCATACAGGAACGCCTTGCCCATCCGTCATTCCGTCAGCCAAAGAAGCACTCGATACAGACACCGCTTGAAAGAACATCCTAAACGGGTTGAGCAGGTCAAGGATCCACACAACAGCCGAGAAGATCGTATCAATGCCGCCAGCGAGAAGATAGAGCAACATCATGACAAAGCCAAATATCATGTTCTCCAAATGGAGTCCAATACCCGTCGATGTTGAATCTAGGCCCATAGCATTGAGTAGCGACCCATACTGAGCATACCCAAGAGCACCTTGAAGTGAAGTCTTGTTACCATCGGAATCGCTGCTGATGGCGCGCAATGAATCATAACCGACAGTATTCGATGCGCCCGTAGTCTTAGAAACTAACCAACCTGTAAAGCTGGAGATATTATCATCGCCGTAACCAAGAAAATCCCCACCTTCGCTTGCGTTTTGAGCAATCGTTGTCCACCCTTCATCGGCAGATAGACCCGTTTTTGCCCCTGGCTTCACGGCATCGGAGAAATACGCGGTAACGTTTGATGACAGAGTATAAAAGTCATACTTTTCCGTCTTACCCGGATCAGCGTGAGTACTCCCGCCGATCATTGTCACACCAAAGGCGAGAACAAGAGCTGCAATCATCAGTGTGATCACGCGGGTAAACCCTGTGAGCACACGTACGCTCCCGCGCACGTTACTGTCCATCTCCTTCCGATGTTTCATCAACAATCCTTTCCTATCCTTTGTTCTCATCATTTTTGACCACCCGCGCGTTTCTTCATAACAGCACCACGGTTACGACCAGGTGCAACCGATCCATCATACGTAGTCCCTCGCACGTGAGCATTGACTCCGAGAGCAAGATCGCGCTTAAACACCACGTTAACAGTCCCGCGTCGCAAGAACGTCAACCCCTCGCCTCGACGAGTGATGACCTTCGTCATATCGACAGGAATGCGCTTGGCAAGTTTCTTCTCGTAGACCGGAACCAGAGCATCACTCATGGCCCCCAGAGCCGTCCAATCAGCTTCGTCAAAGTGGTTGAACTCCGAGTCATCGAGCATCGCTTTCACACCGTTGTAGCACAAGGCCACACGAGCGTTACGGCGGTACAGTCGCTCAAACTGATCAGTGACGTAGGGCTTGACGCCCTCGTCGATCAGTTCTGCTCCGTGAACGATGAGAGTATCGCCTTCACCAAGCGCAGAAGCCGCGAACGCCAGTACGTTGACGAGCTGTGCCATCGCCACGCCCTTACCACGGTTGATCAAAGAGGAAAAGTCATAGATCACGCGACGAGCATGTTGCGCTCCGTCAATTGCATCCTTCGTCACGACGTTGAACAAGTCGCCATTTGCATCAAGCATGTCCTTGAACACAGCCGAGAGCACGGAGTATGCGTGCAACAGCTCATCGTCACGGTTCGACTTACCAGTCAGCGCCTTATAGCGCTGATCCAGGTACGTGACGAACAGCTTGAGCTGAGGGACTTGGTCATGAGGAATCCCCACAAGACGCAAGCGATCGACATTGTGCTTCGCGTTTCGAACCCACATGTCCTGATCAACATAAAACTGAGTGAGCGTATCTTTGAGCGAAGCTCGGATAATCGAACGATCTGCATCGGTCGGTTCATACGCCTGTTCAGTCATGAGCACGAGCTTCTCCAAGTGCGTTGAAAACAGCGACAGCTGATCCTTACGTTCACCAAACACCTCAAAGGGGTTGACATCGCCTTGAGACATATCAATGCGAGCAGTGATCGTCTCCATGCGAGGTCCAAGAACGCCGGTGAGATCAGCGCCATCAAGAATGATATGAACCACGCGCTTGTTATTGATCAGTGCTGCCTGGGAAATCTTCGATGCCCACATATCAGCAACCTGAGCATTCCCCATAGCTTGAGCGCGAGACTTATCATCGTCGGCAACCACGACGTGGTGCTTGTACATGTCCACGTCCATGAGCACGCCAGAGTTATTGACGTCACCCACCATGTAGCCGACGAACTCGCCGCCCCGGTCGTTCAAACCGTTGGTGACGAGGTTGAAAGCACCAGCCAGTTCAGTTGAGGTGAAGTGGAAGCCTTTACCCTTCTTCGAGGCGTTCGGGGAAAAGAGCGTTGCAAGCTCCTGGCGCTGGAGACCGTGGTGACCAGCGATCGACAGATTGCCCACAGCGTCGATGTACTTGCGTCGCAAGTCATCGATCACGTCATCGAGCACCTCTAGGGAGGGAGCCTTGAGCAAGATACGGTAATGCACAGATAGGTACGCGGCCCCGTCTTGGATCTCGGCAATCACCTGTTCGATGTCAGCAGAGACCTTCGACGCCTTACGACGCGTTGACTTTGTTCCATTCTCACTCTGCTCTTGACTATCAAGGCGATCAAGACGTTCGGATTCTTTGATCTTGTTCGTCAGCCACGATTCAGTCACGCGAGAGACTTGTTCCAGGAGAATAGCCGTCACGTTCTGAGGAAGATACGGAATCAGATTCACGCCCCAAAACGGCGGCAGTTCATCGCGCGCACTCTCGTCATGGAAATAGCTCAGAATGCATCCGACTTCACCATCAATCTCGAAATAGTCGGAATGGAACACATAGCCCTGTCTGGGCTTAACGGCCAAGAGATGAGCATAGTCCCTCACCTGTCCATTATTCGCCCGTGAGAAGAACGCTCGACGCTCCTTACGCGACATACCCTTCAAGGCACGCTCGCTTGACTCAGCCCTATCGCGCGCCTCAGATGCTGCATGAGTTTCACTCACTTCGCGTACGCGCCTAGCAGCCCCGCCCCATACTGAGGTATCAACCGCCCCAGTCTGTACAGCTTGCGCTTTACCCTTCGCCAATGCCACTCCTTTCCCTCGTATTGAACAACTCGATTATAGTGGTTACTCAATATATTCTACACGAGAACCAAAAGAAACGCACCCCTGAACACTATCATTCAGGGGTGCGCCAGGTAACAATTCACATGACTATTTCGTCATCGCTACCGGCCCATAGTGGGTTGCGAGAAGATCGATCGTCTCATCATAGGTGAGCATCGACACCTGCTTAAACATCAGCGACGAGTCCGCCGCTTCTGAGTCGAGCAGGTTGTGCGCCTTACGCAGCTCTTCCTCGTTTCGAGCAATGAGAATGAGGTACTGATGGATGCTGAAAAAGCTCGATCCAACGTATGAGCGCAGTGACTCATACTGCTCATCCATCAGTGCGACCAGCTCAGGATCGCGAGCCTCTAGGGGCAGAGCCTGGTTACGCTTTTCCAGCGCAGCCACCTGAGCATAGACGCGTTGCGGTTCCTTCGTGGTGATAAACACCCATTCCACACCCGGTTCCAGCTTGCGGTAGAACCGATCATTCCGGTTCAAGATCGCGTCACGATCTTGATCAAAGAGCAGGCGCGAGGCTGATCCGACGACGGAGTAGGCTTGTCCAACCATGCCATCAACATACGTGATGAGACCTGTGTCCTGATCAACATCCTTGATGCCGACGATGGACAAGAATGGTCCCGTGCGAGAATCTGACCGAGTGACCACCCGGCGTGACGTCTTCGGGAGATAGTCGAACAAAGCGGAAAGCTGGCTCCCTCGCATCTCCTTCGTCTTCGAGTACGCAGCGAAATAGACCGTCGCCGCAATCCACCACAAGGTGATGAGCGCGAGCAATCCAAAGTTCGCACCCTTAAGCGGTGTACTCGTCAATACCCACATGAGCACGATCGCGCTTCCCAGGTAGGTGAAAATCACCTTCATAGGCAAGGGTTTAACCTGAAACGACTTATTCGACAGGTTGATCTCATGGTCGAGAATAGACCGATCGAGCGATACAGGAACAGCATACCGATCTTTCGCCATACGTCGCGCTCTCCTTTCTAACCCCTAGATCGACTCACGCATCAAACGAGAACGCGATCCCGCGAGTACCATCCGGCTTGTCCTCAAGGAACAAGTAGGCGTCAAAGTTCTTACCAGACTTCTTGGACTTCATGCCCTTGACCAAGACCTTTTCCCCGGCTTCGATCTTTTCTCGCTGTTCGTCGGTGAGCTTCACGCCGAGCATCGACTTGGGTGCAACGCCACGCTTTGCGGCCGAGGTCGGCTTAGTGAAATCGGGAATAAAGCCAATGCACTTACGGCCCTCAAATTCATATTCTCCGAACGAACCGATAACAGTGAAGTCATCTCCCGTCCTCTTGGACGTTGCAGTAATCTCAATGTCCTTACCAGCCAAGAGATCCATGCACTCCTGATCCGTGAAACGGTGACCGCTCCACGTACGGTTGAACCGCACATGCGCACCCGTCTTGTCCCACGTTCCTTCGAAGTATTCCTTTTCCACGTAGTCGCCCATTCCTAAATCCTTTCTCATCGTTTGAGCGTTTGCCGTCATCACGGCAATATCATCGGTTACGAGCCTAGCCACCTCAGCCAGGACATCATCTGCCTGTTTCTCACCCTTTGCCACGGCCTTCATGTCCGAGAACACGCGTTCCGTGATCGACAGGTCTCCAATATGCGTTCCCGGTAGCAGGCGATAGCTGATCTCGCCTGTTTCGGTCAGGCTAATCCTGCCCTTCGTCTCGTCCATCAAAGGATATCGAGCCTTCGAGCTTGACACCTCAGCAAAGGTACTCGTGCGAGTCGCACCAGTACCTACATCGCGCCGCTCCAGTTGCTTCATGAGCCACTTGACAGTCGGTGCGACAGGTTGAGACGGCACACCTTCATGAACAAAAGGCTGTGCCTTAGTACCGAGACCAGTCACGTCGTTCTCATCATCATCATCATCTGCCATTGATGCATCGCCGAGCACAGCCTTCCAGCCCTGCTTCTTAGGAACGGAACACGATCCCACATATGCAGGGAAATCAGTGACGTGACCCTTCTGGGCCTCGTACTCGTAATCTTCCGCGAGCACAGCCAGAGCAGAACGAGCGAGCAACTCATAGATCATGGCACCGACCTTACCGTACTTGTTCTCCACCTCTGCAAGAGAGGACGGAATGTTCGGACCAGGGCGGTTCGCACCATGTGCTCCTGAGTCCTTCACATGGGTGGAACGAGCAGCAGTGTGCGTGAGTAACGATGGGTCGATACCAACAGCTCGCGCAATGGCTGGAGCATTGCGAACAAGCTCAGCGAATTGCTCCTTGGTAACATGCTTGTCGTCTGTGCGGGGGTACGATACTACCTGAGATTCGTACATTTTTTGATAGATTTTCAGCACCTCAGCAGCCTTCACGCCCTTTGCGCTCAGCAGTGCTGACAGACCTGCAAGATCCAGCATCCGAGGTGGACCAGAACGCTTCATGGTCTTGGAGTCCACCGTCACGCTCGACGCGTGCAAACCGCTCAGATCCACATCGCTCTCGTGTGCAAACCTCTGAGCATCGGGATCAATGTACATGACGCCGTTCTCATCGCGGAACCGAGACTCGTAGAATGGAACTTTCTTCCATTCGTTATGTGCCTTAAGCTGATCCCCAACGAGCACAATCATGGCCGACTTAAGTCGCCCCTGACGAACGATCGCACGCTTATCAACAAGCTCAGAAGCAATACGTGTCCATTGCATAGAGAGGAAATCCCACCGAGAACGAAGCCACGCCATGCGATACTCGTCGTGATCTTCCATCGAGGTCAAACGTTTGCGAGAAACGAACGCCTTTTTGATCGACGCTGGGGACTCATCGGTGAAATACATACGTGAGATCGGCTTATGATCAAGTCCTAATTCAGAGATGATTTCCCAAGCAAGCAGGCCACCCTCACCTGAAACATCTGAGTCTGTGGCAATCGCCAGTTCATCGCAAGAACCAAGCGCTTTCTTAATATCAGCGAGTAATTTCGAGGTATCCTTCTTCTTTTCACGCTCAAATGCGAAATCGTTCACATCCCACGGAAGCTCACTCAGTGACCACGAAGCGTACTTTGCACGCTTCGACGGATCCACCTGATCCACAGGTTGTTTCAGCTCAAACAGATGGCCACGTGCAAAAGCGATGACATAACTTTCACCGTTACAGGTACCACTTTGACCACCAAGCGCTTTGGCAAAGTTACGCGCAGCACTCGGTTTCTCAGTCAAAATACCGACTGTCATAAATCCTCCTAATCGTCGAAAACGTTCGTATACGAATATAACAAGTATATCAGAGTCGCTCAAAGACTACCATCGTTTCACCACGACGCTTTGTGGTTGACTGAACGCGTTGGAAATGGCTATCCGATGTGGATGCATCAATCTCATATACGAGTCGCCAGCCTTCGCCTAACTCCTGCCCAGCGATGTCTGTCATACGCTGACGCCATTTCTCACTGATTTGGAAGGCAAAAACATGAGTAGATGGAGCAACGCTCATGCGAACAACGCTCCCCCACCACCCCAAGAACGCCTCATCATCCAGATTCTCGGCTCCATTCTCGGTGTAAACTTCGGTGTTACCATACGGCGGACAGGTTAGAACCATCTCATGCGAACCACCTCGCATATCACGAGTGGCGCTGTCGCCAAGCGTCACGTCAGCATGAGTCAAACCCAGACGATCAATCAGGCTCTGGTGAGCCTGAACCACAGCCTCAGAGATATCCGTACCTGTGTACGTCACGCCACGCTGAGCGCACGTGAGCATCCGCTCACCCCACCCGCTACACGGGTCATACAAACTCGTCGGCTCATATCGATCGAGCACAGCCATCATCGCGGTGTTGGTGAAAGTCGAGTACGACCGGATCTCACCGCTGATCGACAAACCTCGCACCACCTCTAGAGCCGACTCAGGAAGCCTGCCTAGATAGCGCAATCGGTTGGCAAGCAGACGTGCGCGCAAACGTCCCCACTTACGATGATGAACCTCGTCGGCTTCCCACATCTGCAACTCACGGGCATAGAACGTCTCCCATACCGCACTTCGAGCCAGCCAGGAGATCTGCCTCGGGCCAGCGTTCGTCACATCAATATCAGCCCACTGCTGGACCTGCCCCTCTAACCCACTCCTAAGATCATCCAGAGATTCAGGTAGATCGAGCCAAGAATACTCATGTTCCCAATCCCGACCATCTGGTGCGCCTAGAGCAAACCATAGATGAGCATCAAACAAAGACTCCAAACCGTCCCACAGCGTGACATAGTTCAGCTGTGCTTTGCGAGCTGCCCCACGCTTACGTACGTCTCGCTTGGTCCATGTCTCCAAGGCAACACGATAGTACTTGGACTTTTTACCCTTCTTGAGCCACGTCTGAACAGTCTTTTGATCCATCTCGCGATCCGACTCGTACCAGTGTCCACCATGCGACCACGAGCCATTGAGTTCGATGAACAGATCTCGCTCAGGAATATAAAAATCGACTGCAAAAGGATAGCGCTTCTCATCGCGATACTGTCGCATCACGGTCATACCGTGCTGGTTCACGTACTCAACGAGCAATTCATAAAGAGCATCTTCTGGTGCAGACGTAGCTAACGTACCATTCTCACACTTTGCGGATAAAATACGACGCTGATGCGCCGGATCACTCATTCGACGCGATTGCTCCTGACGATGCTCAGGTAGCTGGGTGAAATAGGCAACACCGTACCGCTCCTGATTAGTGGCAACGGTTCTTGCTCGTATGCGCCGTTGGTTCTCAGGATCAGTCATGTACTGCGACACGCTCTGTCTAAACGACGCTCGTTGAGAAGGATGGTCCACACCATAACGAGATTGCGAGGTCGCAATACGACGCTCGTTTGCCACAATCTTTTCTTCATCAGTCAAAGTGCGACGATGATAACCATGAAGAGCGCGCTCACGTTGACGTTCCTCACGTTCGCGCTTTTTGCGAGCTAAAGTTCGCTCACGCTTAGCTCGACGTATAGGCTCTAAAGACTCCTGACCCTTCTTCCGAGCCTCGTCAGCGAACACCGATCCCTCAGCCAAAGTGTAGCGAGCACCATAACGCTCTTCACGCGTCTGAGCGGCCTTCTCCTGGAACGAGTCGAGCTTGAACGGGTTGTCTGTACCGTACTGAGCAACCATACCGGCACGCATCGTACTACGGCGCGCACGGCGATCCGCGTCTGTGAACTCTTCGCTCAAACCCAACCCTGTGAACAGATCAGCGAGCTTAATCAAATTCACAGCGTCGTGCAACCCAAGCTGCTCCAAAACACCAGCCTTATCCCGCTCACACGCCCCAAACTGTTCCACCAAATCTCGTGCCACCGGCAATCCGACACGCTGTTTCACATGCTCGATCTTATAGGCGTGTCGATCCACACCTTTCAGCTCAGTCTTCACTGAGGCGTTGTGATAACCGGGATCAATACCAGTGCGCTCAAGAATACGCTCACGTGACCAACCCCGGCACACCAGGTCGAGCACGCTATTCTCATCAAACAGTTTCAATTGGTTCATGAATCAATTCTATCATTGATTCAAGGGTATGACAACCTCACTCCACGATCCGCAGTTGACCACGCTGAACCGACTCGGCTCGGTCCAACTCGCGAGCCTTCTCTCGAAGACGCGCCCGTGCGTCAAGCACAGTCTTGTTCGTCAAATCGATCGCGGAAGATGTCACCTGGTTGAACAAAAGCGGTTCAGTCTTATCGACGAGCAGCCACGTGAGCATGAGTTCCAGCTCATAGAGCTGTTTCTCAGCACTGAGCGCCCGCCTCGTCATCGCATCGAGATCCTTTTGAGCACGCCGCTGGTTATCCAACACCTGCTCTACCTTCATCTCAATGGCGGCGACACGGCCTTGGCCCGTGCGCAAGACTTCAGCAGCGCGACGAGTGTTCTCGTCCACGCCTGGAATCTCGATATCCAGAGAACTCATTGCAAGCGCCGTGATGAGTGCGCCATATGACAATGTTTTGCTCTGAGTCTTCGGCGTGGGTTCTGCTCCAAGCTCAGGGGCACCGAGTCTCGTGAGTTCATCACGAACGGCTTGCCCGATGACAAAAGGCATACCTTGTGGCCGCACCGAGTCACCGTCGAATGTAAAACGAACATCGCCTTCGATCGTCACAGGGATCTCGCTGCCATCGCGATGACGCAATGTCATCGGAACCATCTCATGGCTCTGCTCACCGACCTCTTTCTGAGGCTCACTGGGGGTCTCACTCTCACGAGCAGACGAGTTAGCACCCTCTGCTTCCGTGATCGCATCCCCTGGCTCATCGCGCTGAGGCTGTGGCGGGGTCGCACCGATACCAGACGTGGCTCCAGGAGCAGCGCCGCTGTGACCACCGCTCCCACCATGCTGTCCACGCGCTGAAACCACAACAGGCTGATTGCTACGTTCTCGCTCGCGCAACTGCTTCTTAATGGCAGCGCGAGGGTCAAAAATCTCAGGCGTCCTACCGTCGTAATCGTACTCAGGCATTATTCTTCTCCATCCTCGTCATCGAGCAAGTAACTATCGCCACGAGTGAGGCCAATAATGGTACCCGCCATTGACTCGACCATTTTATGAAGATTGGCGACATTACTCGCCAGCACGACCTGGGCATCAACGAGTTGAGCCAGGCGCGCTTGCTCCAAAGTCGGTAGATCGTAATCGCCATTGGCACGTGCGATATGTCCCTCGATGCATTCAATGATGAAATCATTGGCACTTAAATTCTCTTTCTCAGCCCAATACGCAACCTTGTCACGTATGCTTTGCGGCATACGGACGTTGAGCCGCACCATCGGCTCGCCTGCATCATTGTTGCTCACCGTTAAGTTCTCCTTCCAAAGCCTCGTGGCTCTACGTTTCCATTGATACTTAAGTATAACATAGTTCTGTGGCACACTGGTGTGTGCCGATAATAATACAGATTCTTATTTCCTTCCTTTTGTTTGGAGCACCTCTATGTCACGCTTACTCATCACGGGTTCTCGCGCTCATCAATGGACATCATATGATTCACACGCTCTGTTCATCGCCGTACGAGAAATCCTCAAAAAGACCCATGAACTCCCCGTTCTCGTCCATGGCGGCGCAACCGGAGCAGACACCGAAGCTGCTCGCATGGGACAACAGCTCTTGAACCTACCTACTGAGGTTCATCGAGCCGACTGGAACACCTACGGCAAGGCAGCTGGTCCCATCCGTAACAAAGAAATGGTAAATCTTGGAGCCAACCTCTGCCTGGCCTTCCCCGACCACCCCAAGGGACAAGGTTCACGCGGCACATGGGGATGCATCGACCTCGCGCACCAAGCGGGTATCCCCGTTTACGTGGTATGGAACCGTCGCATATGGGTCTACAACCCGTCGCATCCTGATCATGAGACTGCATACATCCTGTAAAACAGCTCGTAGAAAGGACTCATCCATGGCCCAATCCATCACAGACGTAGCAGCGTATATCCTCACCCGCACAGGCACCATCGCAACGATGCAACTACACAGGCTCGCGTTCTATGCGCAGGCAGAACACCTCGTTAAGCACCAGGGCGCGCCGTTGTTCCCAGAAGACTTCTACGCCTGGAGAAGCGGCCCTGTGTGCCCACTGCTGTTCATTTTGCACCAGAATAAATTCATCATCCGTCCCGGTGAGCTTCCACAAGGCGACCCCAATCGGCTCAGCGACGAGGAAAAGAACCTCATCATTCGCATCTGTACTGCTTTGGGTGAGACAACCGGGATCGGCACTGAACTCAGTGAACGCGTGTGCTCAGAAGACCCGTGGAAGGATGCACGCAAAGCGCTAGATCCATCCCAACCCTCTAGCGCACTCATCCCTAAAGTAGCGATGGGCGTCTACTACTTTGAACATCCAATCCTTCATTAGGATAAGGTAGAAGGTTGTGGCGCGATGTCTCGCGCCGAAAACAGTAATGACACTTTCTCCCCTTGCACCCTACCCCTCATCGCCTTCCCTGCCTACGAGGGGTGGGGTGCTTCTTTTCTTTTTTTCTTTCCTAATCGAAAGAGGTCACAATGGCAGTCAACATCTCATTCATCACAGACACTGATGCTCCAACCGCGTTCACCACGCGCGTCATGAGTCGCATCAAAGAACTCAACCCCGCTGCTGATCCACACCATGTGTTGCCCTACATTGAACCATTCCTGGACTTCACTCTTGCAGACCTCGATGGACTCGCCGGGGCGCTTCGTGTGGACGCGCAGTGGCTTCTCACCGGCACCGGATGGTGCGGGCCGATCTCACACTGATATGAAAGGACTTCATCATGACAACACAACCCGATACTTCATTGGTCTCAAAATCATCGCAAGACGAGGAATGCGGCCTCGGCCTGTTAGATACTATATTGGCCGCATTCATGGCCTGCACCCTGATCCTTTTAGGGGTCAGCGCCTACCACACGTTTAAAACTAAAACACCCCCCCCCAAGGGTTTCATTACAGGGCAAGAGGTCATCCTATCTCATGACCGTGACACCAAAGGTGACCCATACCCCGATCACGCCAAGCATCTGTACCAACCTAAAGATGTAGGTCAGATCACCTACTGTGATCCTGACGCATACAACCGTCCCACCTGCGCTTATGGCTTGCTCACACAGGCGAACATTCAAGCGGGCGCCAACTACCAGCGCACTGAGATCACCATTGACCCCACCGGCTGGCCCGCGCAGAATGCCCAGTGGCTCAAAACACCGCTCATCAGCCCGGCTCTTGGTGGTGACATCCAGAAGAACAATCTCATTCCAGCCACGCGCGTTTACCGCAAAAACCTTGATGAGATTGAACAAAAAGTCAAAGATTACCTGAGCAATCCCGGCAACGCGCAGTGCCCGCTGTACTACGCCATCACGCCATCTTACGTAGATGATGAACTCATCCCCCGCACCGTGACTGTAGACATCGAATCATGTGACCATGTGCTCTCCGAGCGTCACACCCTCTACAACGTCACGGTGTTCTACTCGACCCAGGAAGCGATTAGCTATCGCACTGGAGAAATCTGGAAACGCTAATTCAGAAAAGCCCCACCACCATGGCTATTGACATCCACTACATCACAGCTGAAAGTGCTCAGAAGGCTTTCATCGATCGAGTGATCTCTCGTAATGACCAAACCCATCCAAACACTGACCACAACGTCATCCGAACGCTTGTTGGTCAGTGTTTGGATCACACACTTGGAGACCTCGATCTGCTTGCAGACATGCTACATGTTGATGTCGAATGGTTACTCACCGGCCATGGCTGGTGCCCGCCCGTTTCGCACAAATACCGCCACTGATTAAGGATAATTCTCATGTCAAAGAAACATCTCGGGTTGATTGGAACCATCACCCTCGCACTTATCATCTGTGCGGCTATGATCTTTGGATACATCGCCTTTGCGCACAAACTGCACAACACTAATATCCAGCCACAGCAAACGCAGCAAACCCAGCCCACGCCGCGCATCACGTACAACGCTGATTACTATCAGGTGGACGGGCAAGCCCAGCGCTCATACAAAGACGCAAAGGAGGGTCAGATCACCTACTGTGATCTCGACTCTCTAGGTAGGCCCACATGCGCCTACAGCTTGCTCACCACTGATATGCGCCAAAAGGCCAAGGCTCGGGGCCGTCAAAAGATCGAGGTCAACCCCACAGGTTGGCCGAAACACAACCAGAAGGTTACGATCACCGATGGCTCGCAGTCATACACAGGGTGGTTTTGGAACCGCTCACACATGATCGCTGATTCCCTGGGTGGCGACCCGGTGAAAGAGAACCTTGTCACCGGAACTCGCACCCAAAACGTCGGCATCAGCTCTGCTCACAATGGCGGCATGGCCTACTCCGAGACCAAGGCACGCTCGTACCTGGATAACCAGGCCCATGCTTCCTGCCCGCTCTACTACGCAGTCACGCCCAATTACAACGGCAATGAACTCATCCCTCGCACCGTAACTGTGGACATCGAATCATGCGACAAGTCGATCTCTGAGCACGTCACTGTGCCCAACACGGCAAACGGCTACACCATCGACTACAACACCGCTGAGATTAGCCACTAAATCCAAGGTTCGAAAAGGATTACACCATGACTAACCATCAAAAATTCATAGGTAATGTAGAAGCTCTCATTGAACTTCTCAACGACATGCTCAACGATGCTTTTTCCGATGAAATCTCTGAAGAAAATGAATCCGACTTCGATGTCAAGACCGATCTCGACTACGCTCTTGATTGCTTCTGCAACATCTTCAACATCGACATTGATAAGTCTCTTATCACCGATAGGGGCAATGGGGATAATCCCATTGATACCTTCGAAAAGGCTGAAAAAGCAATGACAGAAAATGAGAGCGAGCCAGAAAAGCTCACTGGCGACATGTTCGAAGCCATAGGTCCTGATGGTACTCGTCATATCTTCAAGGCGAGTAGTTTCTCCGCCGGTACGATCATTGATCCACCGGGGTGTAATACGTTCTATCACGTCCATCGACCATACAACCCCAATGAACCTTTTTGCGTTTGGGTGGACCCATTGAACAATTATTACACGAACGATGAACTCGCAGAAATTGTTCGACGTTGTAATGCCGCACATAGTCCCGATACTACAATGATCATCTCGCGCGCAAGAGATATAGCGAACAACTGACACATGGTATATAATACTGATATACCAATCAAACTCCCCTTGTGGTGGAACTGGAAGACACGCCTGACTCAAAATCAGGTGTCCATAAGGACGTGCGGGTTCAAGTCCCGCTGAGGGGACCACCCAGCGGTTGGATAATGCTGGATGAATAGAAGAGGGATAGCTACCCTCTCCTGCCATTGAACTTTCCTTGCCTCGGTTCAATGGCTAGACCAACCGCCGTGATCGGGGGATCACGCATGGGGTCGCACCCCAGACGAGCACATAATTTAATATAGTGTGTGTTTCTGTCGGCTCGTCAAATAGCATCCCCCCCACAAACCACCTCTCCCAGAAGTAGCGGAACGCTGATGGAATCACCTTCCTCAACGTAGACCGCATCCGGTGTGCTTCTCGGCCTGCCAACAGAGGTGATCTGGGGCCGGGGAGCACACCCGCCAACAACGGAATGTAGCGCAGTTGGTAGCGCACCTGGTTTGGGACCAGGGGGTCGCGGGTTCGAGTCCCGCCATTCCGACGCATTGCATAATGCATCAAAAAAGGGTCAGTGCGCCGAACTGGTTGAAGGCACCCGACTGTAAATCGGGCACATCAGAAACGTTGCAGGTTCGACTCCTGCCTGGCCCACAACATCAATTCTCATGCAATAAATTGCATCGGTTATAAGATTGAAATAACCCTTTGCTATAGAGGAGTAACCATGCGGTTTAGAGATCGTTATTATTTTCTGTCCAACTTTTACCCGTGCTCTATTGAGATTGACGGGGTCCGGTACGAAAGCGCAGAAGCCGCTTTCCAGGGACAGAAGAGCCGACAGCACGCGCATATGTTTGCAGGCCACATTACAACCCTTGACGCAAAGCGGCTGGGTAGGCGCATCCCCATTAACGTCCGTGAATGGAATGCACGAAGGCTAGATGCTATGCGACGTGTTGTGCGTGCGAAGTTTGAACAAAACCCTGGGTTACAAGAGATGCTCCTGGCTGTAAGTGATCCTATTGTTGAAGATAACACCTGGGGCGATACCTACTGGGGTAGGTGCCGAGGCACCGGCTCTAACCACTTAGGACAGATCTTGGAAGAAACAAAAGACGCTCTCATGCGATAATCTGCATCGCCTTGGGGTAGGGCCAGGTGGCTGAACATCTACACCTGGCCCATCCATCACACTCATACTGCTAAAGGTAAGAAAATGGACGACATTCAGAAAAGACTTGACGAAGTTATCGAAAAACTACAACAGACGCTCCACGAGTTTCAACAAAAAGAGTTCCAACAGAAGCTCGAAAACGGGCTGATCTCGATCAAACCTACGGAGTTCATGTGCATCGACACCAATGGTGAGATGACTATTTTAGACAGTGAAAGCATCCCAGCTGGCACACTTATTGGTGATCGCAACTGGAAAATGTTTCGTATGGCCGTGTTCTTCGATAATGAGAAACCATGGATCACGGACACAGGTGTGAAAGTGTCACACGAGACATTCGCTGAAATGACACGTAACCGACGCACACCACCGAAGATCATCCACTGGGGAATCTGAGAAAACCAAGTCTTACTCACCCGGCCAAGTACAACACTTGGCTTTAATCCCAGATAGTGTAAAGGCAGCACATCGGGTTTTGATCCCGAGAATCTAGGTTCGACCCCTAGTCTGGGAGCCTCTCTCATAACCAAACATTCACCACAACACAAAAGGATACTAACCATGCCTCATCAACCCTTGAAACTCGATTGGGAACAATGGAGCCTCGTCGAATCCGACTACGGCCTGTTCCAAGACACCCGCCTCTGGTACGAGACCTACTGTGACGATTACAACCACAACTACCACGTGTCGCTGTGGGAAGACTACAACAACCCAGACTACCCACACATCTCCCTGCTCGTCACCGAAGTCGAAAACATCGGCGACAGCATCTGGAAGCAGACCTCTCACGTCGTCGGTGACTCCGAGAACACCGAGTACTGGCCTGAGCTGGACCGCCTGTTCGGATCGCGTCGCACCTGGCAAGACATCATCGACAGTTTCCGCGACTACCTCATCGCCACGGAACCTGAGATCTACCTTGACCTGGACGAGGAAGAAGGATACTAACCCTCACAGCCAAGAAACACCCTCGTTTCTTGGCTCTTTTCCCAGATAGTGTAATGGCAGCACAGCAGACTCTGAATCTGTTGGTCTAGGTTCGAATCCTAGTCTGGGAGCTTATCTTAGTGCATCGCAGATGCACCCAAAGATATACTGATCAAGATCACAAAGATCTACGTGTTACACACAAAAGGAGAATAACAATGGCTCGTATCAACACTCGCAACCACGGTATCGCTCTTGGCCGCCTGGCAGCAGACCCCCGCTTCTTCGACAACTCTGACGGTTCTCGCACCGTTCGATTCACCGTTCTGGTCGATCAGGATTTCACTGATCGCAACGGTGAACGTGGCACCGATGCAGTGCCCGTCGAACGCTTCATTCCCGCTGACCGCGACAATGGCGTTTTCGACATGATCCACAAGGGTGACCTTGTCGAGGTCACTTACCGCGCCACCACCGACTCCTACGTCGATCGCGCAGGTGAGCGCCACTTCGCCACCAAGCTGATCGTCTCTGACGTTCAGATGCTGGAGTCGCGCAAGACCACCACTGATCGCCTCGCCAAGCGCGTTGCCGCTCAGGATGCCTACAACCGCGCCGCACAGCTCGCAGCTCCCGCTCCGGTCGCTCAGGCAGCTCCGGCCCAGCCCCAGGCTCCCGTCTACGACGACATGCAGTCGCCGTTCGTCGGGATCGCCGATCAGGACAATCCCCCGTTCTGATCTTCGCACCATAACTGAATATTGAGTCACACAACGACACTAAACCCCTGTGGTACCAGATAAACTGGTGCTACAGGGGTTTTTATTTATATCGCCAACTCACACATCTCTCTTTCTGATAACTGGGACGGATTGACTAAACGTCATGCTGACTGACATTTCAGCACATCACAGTACAAAAAGCCTCGTAATCCAGGTATACTACCCCTACGGGTCTTTTATTTTTATTGTGTCAACCCGTCACAATACGCAATTGAGAAAGAGGACATCCTCATGAATGGAATGACACCGGCTAAGAAGCTGGCGACAACCCTTGGTGCAACCGCAGCCCTCACCATGCTTTTGGCAGGCGGGGCTATGGCCGCAGAAGATCACCTTGGCAATGAGAACTGCCGAGTTCCAACCGCAGCAGACGACGCACGGCTCTACACCCCTGGTACTAGCGCTGGCGTGGCATATGAAAATGGTCTGATCTGCGATGGAGCTGTTGGTACAGCTGCCGATACAGAAGCAACTGCGGCTTCGACTAACGCTGAAACGGCTCCTGCTGAAGCGACTCCAGCTCCAGCACTCCCCGATCGTGATGGAGTAACCCCGCCGACCGCTGACCCAGCGCCCGTAGATCCAGCTCCTGTGACACCTACTCCGGCGACAGATGAGACCGCACCTGTGACACCTGCTCCAAGCGAGACAACTCCTGCTGCTCCATCTACCGAGACGCCTGGGAGCGAAAACCCCAAGCCTTCTGACGAGAGTGATTCTCCGGTAGCACCTAAGCCGGATACGAACGAAACGACGCCTGGTGGGACCACTGAGGATCCAAAACCGGCTCCGACTCCCAGCGACAACGCGGGCGACAACACTGAGACTCCGAACATCCCAACCCCAGAGGGACCACTCCCTGATCCGACCCCAACGCCTGGTGGAACCACCGAGACTCCTGGCACAGGTGACACGACTCCTGCTCCAGACACAACCACCCCTGGTGAAGTGACTCCTGCTCCAGATGGCACCACTCCTGCTCCAGCACCTACTCCGGGTAACGAGACCACGGACCCCGCTCCGGCTCCTTCTACCGATGGAAGCACTGAGACCCCGGTTCCTGGCTCTCAGGACGGGAACAAGGCCGATGATCAGGCTGGGGACAAGGTTGGAGACCAAAGCGGTACGGGCGACGCTGCTACCGACAATAACAAGTCCGGTGACAAGGGTGGTGACGTCCTAGTGAACGCGAACGGTAACACTCCGTCTGCACCTCAGAACGATTCCAAGTCTGCTAACGGTTCCACCTCTGTGAACAACCAAGAAGGTCTAGCTCACACTGGAGCGGCAACTCTGCCTCTGCTCGGTGGAAGCCTTCTCACCCTTATGGGTGGCGCAGTTCTCGCTGTGCGAAAGCGCTTCTCTCTCTAAAAAGCGCATAGAGCAAAGCCCCGTAGCATGGTTCACACCATTACTACGGGGCTTTGCCTTACCACGCTGTGTCCCCTCCTGATCAGCGCGGCAAGCTATCAGTGCGGTAGCTCTTGTTTAAGCGGCACAGGAGCCGCCACAAGAAACACGTTCTGCTGGTAGTATCCCTGCTTGTTCACTCTACCACCACACGTGGTGAGCACAAGTCGGCGCGGCCCACTTGCGCTGAAATACTCAGGCGGGAATGCCTCATGTTCAGCAGTCCACATACCGTTCACTCGCCATGTGAACAAAGAGCCATCAAAGCCCTTGGCCCAAATGAGCTGCCCTTGCTTGACATCAGTCGCCATTGTATACAAAGCTCCACGATGTTTCTTCGTCCAGGCAACATGGGAGGCAATGAACGTTGTTCCTTGTCCAAAATCTGCATCTGTACTATTCTCCGTTCCCTGATTCTCGGAAAGAGTAGAGGAGGGGGAGGGGGCGGAGGTAGGAGCAGAGGTTGAGACAGAGGGGTTGGTGCTATGGCTTGGTACAGGGTCAGAGTGCACAGTGACATTAGTCAGCACGCCAGTATCAGACTGAGTCAAAGGAGCGCCATCAGAGTACCAGACGCCACGATGCACGTTCGTTGGCACGTGAATCGTCTGGAGGTCGCCATACTTCGATGGCTCAAACTTGTCGCTGCCTTGCACTTCCATATAAATCCCGGATTCGGGGATAAACACCGATCCCGGAGCCATGCGTGCAATCGACATGGTTTGAATCCGGTGATCCTCGGTGTTGATATCCCAGGTGTTCGACCCCTGATCCGAATCAGCGTTCACGACCGGCCACTCGTGGTTCAACATCTCAGTGGTTGCATCAACCGGGCCATGATCCACCTGAGCATCTTGGTACGTGTCGCTTGGCAAAGACAGAGTGTCTTCGATCTGAGCATCGGTATAGGCACGGTAGACCAGGTACCCACCGCCACCCAGCAAAGCTGCAATAAGCACGCTCAGGGCGACAGTCACAAGAGCGCTTCGCTTCTTGCGTGCCTTGGCCTGAGCGACTTCCGTTCCACTGCTATGCATGATCTCATCAAAGGTCAGCAATCCAGAGCGAGGCTCTGAGGTCGGAGCATCTTCTGCTACCGCCTCAGAAACCTCATCAGGCTCGCCAGGTGGCTGAACGCCATACTGACGAGAAACGTTATCCCACGGGCTACTCATGCCGAAGCCTTCGTCTTACGGCCCTTCGAGGCAGACGCCTGAGCAATCGAGTACAGACCCTCTCGGTTGAGCGAGCGCGAGTACGAGGCATCAAGGTAGAGCACCGGCATTGCATCCGCTGAGTTCATCTCGGCGACCTTCGCCAAGAGCAAGGGGTAGAGCGCGTCCTTCACAGGCCCAGAGCCACCGCCAAAGACGAACACAACCTCAGTGGTAGCCCCAACGACAGAGAGCACACGGCCAAATTGATCAGAGACAGCGCGAGCGAAAAACTCAATCTCACGAGCAACGTATGTTTGAACCTTCTGGTAGAAATTACGCTTCAAGGGGGACGGCTCATGCTGGAGGAAATCAGCCAGTTGCTTCCGGCTAGTAAAGCCGGTGTTAAAGCCTTCGGCATCCATAGATTCGAGCGCACGGGTGAGCACAGTGCCGTAGCCTTCACCGAACGTTGTCGAGGCATCGGCATTGAACTTACCGTTGGTGAACACAGGGAAGTTCACCGTGCCTTCGCCAATGTCGATACCAATGGTGTTGCGCGCAGCCAGGACATCTTCAGCTGTGACACCTTCGAGGGCAAGACCCCGGGAGCGCACGTCAGCGAGCATAGCCTGCATGAGCGGCACACCCTTCTCAGTGATCGCCCACTGAGCAGAGGCACCTTCGGCCATAACAACCACGTCATCAAAGGTGATGCGAATGGTCACGGGAGTCTCAAAGTTATGAACAGTCACCAGGTGAACACCGCTCATGAACTGAGCACTGTAGCTGGTGCGATGACGCATGTACTCATCAATGGGAAGAGCCACAGCGACGCGAGCGTGAACGCTCAGCTCCGAGGCAGGCAGCGCCTTGTTCTCAGCGACGTAATCACGCAGTGCCTTCGCCGCAAAGCAGCCCAGGATCAAGACCTTGGACAGTTCTTGTTCAGCCTTCGAGCGTCGCCCCACGACGTTAAACTCATCGAATGCGCCATTGGCACTCAGCGCACGAGTTCCAAACAGATGTCGGTACGAGTTCGAGACCATCGCCGAAGAGAACGATACATCGAGGTTGTTGTAGAGATCATCAGCGCACTTCTCCTTCGCCTCATTGTCAGGGTCAGGCAAAGAGTTCGGGCGCGTCATGAGAGTCACGCCACTAGGCAGATCAACAGTATCAACGATCGGCTTACCGGCCTTATCAGTACGATCAGAGCGAATGAGACCCTTCACATAACCGTTACCAACGTCGATACCGCCAATGAGATTTTGGGTTTGAGCAGTCATAGGGACAATCCTTTCGTTAAGTCTTTTTACTAGCGCAACGTACCGAGTACGTCTTCAACGCTTGTCTGAGCTGGGGCTTCATATGCAGGTTCCTCATGCACAGGCATGGGAACAACAGCAGGCGCAACAACAGGTTCAGTGACCATCTCATCTGGCTGAGCTACAGGTTCAGCTACAGGTTCAGCTACAGGTTCAAGCACGGTCGTAACATCTGATCCATCATCACTGTTCTTCGGAGGACGACCACGACGAGGCTGTTGAACGACGGGATAACACGTCGCATCACGGTATCCGTTGCGCTCAATCGACTCTCTAATGAGCGCTCGCACTGATTCACTAAAGTTGGACTGAGCACCGATCCATGCGAGAACTGACTCATCCGCGTCAGGAACAGACACGCGGAACCGCTTGGCAGCAGGCCGTGGAACAGACCCCATAAAACGCTTGGGCATAGACACCCCTTTCTTCTGTGTGTGGACTACACGGACCAGATGGTTCTTATCTGGTCATCTATAAACCATCATAACACCATTTGGCTCATGTATCAAGAGAAACGGCGTTTACCCGGTCACGATTAAACCAGATAAACGCCGTATAAAGACCACGCGCGTTAGAACATCAGACTACGTTCGTAATCAAGGATGCTACGAACACCTCGATGCAACTCATCAACAGACCCGTTGTTACACACGATATAATCGCACCGATCCAACAGATGATACACGTTTGTCTCAGACTCATGTGTATCACCACCAACGAGGTCAACCTCATCGTCCAATACATCGCATAGCGAATCAAAGTCCCCGCGCCATACGCCGATCGTGACACCACCGAGTAGCTGTACGAGATTAAATTCTTCATTGAAACGAACATCGGTCAGCACGACGGACTCGCCGCGAGAAAGAGCTTCACGCACCTTCCGCTTCGTGATATCGACCCACGCCGTAGATCCAAACGTCCCACGTACGCAGTCCGTTCCAAGAGTTTGCAGCAACGTCCGCACGTCAGGGATCAGTTCTTTGGCCTTCTCCATGCCGAGCGCTTCAATGACGTAGTGATACTGTGCGAACCCACCGCCGCGCCCTAAAAGACCGCTGCCAACAGAGGGGACAACAGCATCAAGCTCCACGCCAGCAGGAACCTGTACCCACACGCCGCGCAACTTCTGGCTCATCTCCTTGAGCGGATCAGCAAATGCCATACGTGTCCAGCCGTCTTGGATGAGACCCTGAGCAGCAGTGTCTTTACCTGAGCGCTTGAGGCCGATAAGACCGATCAAAGGAACATCGGGACGTTGCCGAGGGTGATCGTCATATGAGCGATGCGGGATTGCGAGGGACGGAGTCATACGTGGCAAAACCTTTCATTGATTCTATTGGTACATCAACCATTCTATCACAAAACCCGCTCTAAACACACGTAACCCCCGCAGTTTTCACCACGGGGGTTACGAGGGTTAGTTCACAGTGCGCATCATCCGATGCTCACTGCTCACTCAGGCAACCTTCTCCTTGCGACGAGCAAGAACGGTTGCACCAGCGCCAGCACCAGCCAGAACCATCAGGGTACCAACAGCGGCCAGACCAGCGGTGTTTGCACCAGCGGCTTCACCAGTGACAGCGCCGCGAGGTGCGGGCTTGTTCACAGTTGCGTGCCAGTCATCGGAGTCCGAGACCTTCTTGCCGTTGTAGATGGACTTGCCCTCAGCGGTAGCGGTATCGGAGTGCAGAGTGCCTTCCTCAACGCCGCTCAAGAAGCCGGTGCACGTCACAGACTGACCAACCTTCAGGGTGCCGATCTTGTCGCCTGCAACCGTAATGGTCTTAGAGGTCGTGCCGTTCGCCAGAGCAGCCTTTGACTGATCCGCAGTCTTGTCCTTCGACTCGGCCTTGTCAGTCTTGTCAGCCTTATCCTTGTTCGACTGATCTGCCTTAGCCTGATCAGCAGGGATCTCACAGGTGATGTCAGTGACGTTACCAGTGGTACCCTCGTGAGTCTTATCCGTCAAGGTGACATCGACGAGATCGGCGTCACCGGTGTTCTTCACGAGGAAGCCGATCTTGGTGACGTCCTTCGCAGACTTCAAGGTCAGAGCGTTGTCAGCCTCGTCACGATCGCCCTTTTCAAGGCCCTCGTCGAGAGTGTACTTCTCAACGTCGATGGCAACCTTGGGGGTCAGAGTGAAGATCGGAGGCTCGTTGGTGGCCTTCATCTCATTGTTCCAGGTCACGTGGCCCTTGTTGATGAGCTGCTTGGTTTCACCCTCGGTCTCGTAATCACGACGGAACTCACCGGAGATGACGAGCTTGACTTCACCCGGCTCAGCCAAGCGGCCAGTCTTGGCAAGGAACTCAGGCTTAGCCTTCGCAGTGGTGACACCCTTTTCGACATCGTTGGTGATCTCGAATTCCTTGGTCACGTCCTGACCCTGGAAGAAGACCTTCGGAGCACCGTCCATCTTGACGTAGGCCAGACCATCAGACCAGTCATCAACGATGGAGTACTCTTCAAGGTTGTACTGCAAGAACGGTGCAATGTGGTCGTTGACCACAGCGGAAACCTTATCTCCGGGCAGGAACGTCTTCTGATCCACACCCTTCTGGTTGGTGCGTTCGTGGTCAGCAGTCTGCCGAGCCTCAGCCTCATCAGCAGTCCACACCTTGTCGGGATCCGGGGTGACCTTGCCGGTCTCAGCGGAATTACCCTGCAAGCAGTGATCGCCAGCAGCGGTGTAGCACGCCTTGGAATCGTCCGGGATGCGGTAGTCAGCGCCAGTGGCCTTCGTGTAGGTCGGAACAGACAGGGTGTAAGTCCCCTGCTTCTCCATGTCCTTCACAGTACCGGAGATGATGACCTTGCCCTCGGTAGAGCGGTCGATGGTGATATCAGCCTTGACACGCTGACCATCGGGACCAAACACCTGAACGCGATCAGCGTTATCGGCTTCCTTATCACCGATCGTGACATCAGCGGTGTTCACGGTATCGGTGATGGTCATCTGAGACGAGTAGCCGTTGGAGTGCGCGGTGATGTTCGCGTTGTAGAACATGTTCGCAGCCAGAACGTCCTGATCCTTGAGCTGAGAGCCGTTCTCGCCATTCATCAAGTACTTGACGGGGTTCTTGGGGGTCACAGCCCAGGACTCAGCCTCTTCACGGTCGGCAGTGTCAATGGCCTCTTCCAAGTTACCCTGCTTGGCAACGTGGATATCGAACCAGAACTTCTTACCCTCGCCGGTTGCAGGCCACGAAGACCAGCCGAAGTCAGCGGGAGTGAACTCAGGCGACTTGGTATCACCATGGTTGGCGATCTGAGCCTGCTTGGTCACCGACTTGTTTCCCTCGGGACCTTCGTAGTTCAAAATGATATCGGCGTTCAGATTCTCATCCACACCCTTGTTATCCACGCGAGAGGCATGAATGATGTCGTAAACAGGATCGGTGCTACCGGCCTCGGTGACATGCGAGTCGTGGTTGGTCGTAATGTTCAGACGGTAAGTAGGCGGAACATCAAGAGTACGAGGCTCGTGGCTATTCACCGCGACACACACAGCTGCCACAGAGTCTTTACCGTTATTAGAAGCCTTCTTAATACCCTCGTCACCCAACCATGCGGCCCATTCCTTGAACCCAGGCGCGTCCCTAGACTGTTCAAAAAAACCGCCATAGTCAATGTTATTACGCCAATAATTCATGAGATCGAAGAAGTGCTGCTGACCACGAGCAGCCTCAACGTTCGGATTCTCCTTGTAGAGTGCATACATGATACCGACAACACGCGACTTAGGATTATTATCGCCATTTGCGCGCGCACGATCACTTGCATCATTCAATGCCTGGTCACATGCGGCCTGAACCTTCGCACCCATCTTGGTACCCTGGAGGTTCCTCTGACCCAAGAACCAATTGATCGAGTCCTGACCCCAACCTTGAGGTGATTCAGGACCATTAGGGCCAACCTTGGGGGCATCGAAGAACTGGAACGTCGCGCTCAAACCATTGACGGGGCTGGAGCTGAAGCCGCCACCGCCGACACCACCTGTACCACCTTCTGCGAAGGCAGCGCTGGCACCCAGCGATCCGGTAAACGCAAGCAATGCAGCAGTTGCGGCAATTCGATTGCGTGTCCGTGACTTTGCTGTCATCATCTCGTCTCACTTTCTGTTAATAAAAGCCATACTCATCAGCGGGCTACGCCCACTTCCTCTCGCGATGAGTCCTTACGATTCAACGGTTGACTACCGATCCAGGCGATGGTAGTTGCGTCCTCTGAGAGGGAGAAGACCACTAAGGACAATAGTAGCACACATACATCCATGTATGCGACGAATATATTCAATTACCAAGTGATCTGTTTATGTGTGCCTGTCTATATGAGACAAGCCACATGTTACAAATAGTTTTCGTTTCTGACGCTGCACGCAGCGTCGATAAAGAAAATGAACACTCTCCCCTGTGTTCGCCTATACCTTATATATAGAGAAAGAAGCTCGCCATGTTCATTGATTGCACCGAATGCGGAAAGCACGTTTTTGCTCATGTCTCTGATAAGACCCTCGCCTGCATGGACCTCACCGAGGCTATGTATTGCGATGAGTGCATGGAGGACTGATGTCGCATCAACCAATTAACTCGTTCCGATTCATCATGGAGACTGCTCCGATCTTCGTCACTACAGCTATCATCTTCATGCTTATAGGTGTGGCTCTCAGCCTTTACATCAATAAGCATCCTCTATGGAAGGACAACTGATGGAGCATTACACATTGATGTGGATTCTGAAAGAAGTTCCCTCACTTCTCGTCATCACAGCTTTCTTTTTCTTACTGATGGGTATCATCCTTGGTCAATACATCAGCGATGGTTACATGGAAAAACCCCATACTGAAAAGACACGTGACGAGCAGTTCACGCACATCACAGTGAGTGCTCCAGACGATAAGTCGTGCAGCGTCTCTCGTTCATTCATGAGTGGCACCATTGGAGCTATTACTGTTTTGGTGCTTATGGGCAAGAAGCGCCGCAAATAACAAAACCATTACGAAAGGACACACCCCTATGTACACCTCTACCGAAGTTCTCGCTTGGATCGGCATCGCCGGAGGCATCGGTTTCTTCACCGGAATCGCTGTCACGCTCTCCTACGAAGACCTGCTCGACAAGAAGCGCCGTAAGACGATCAAGAAGCTCAAGGCTCGCCTCGCCGAGGCTCAGGCTCAGATCGACCAGACCAAGTAATAAGGGTGTAAATGGCAGCAAACAACGAAGCGTTGGCACTTGCCGGTCGCGCTCCCATGTTGAGCCGAACACATCCACGTTCGCCTACTGATGGTGGTTGCGCATGTTGCAACCCTGAACCCACCGGCAAAGCGCGTATCGCGGCGCGGCGTGCGGCTAAACGCCGTAAACGCCAAGAATTTAAGCGAACTATTCGCAACAACTACAACTAACCACTCACAGCCCCCATCTAAGGAGCCTCATCATGGGACACCGTTCTCAAATCCTCATCATTACAGATCGCAAGCGTGTTTTCGGTGAAGACACCGATATGATCACCGTGCTCTCGTTGTGCTCCCAATGGGGAGATACCCCCGCGATCATTGACGCTTTGGAAGCCTGTCGAAAGCATGGGTTGAAGCATTTGGATTATTACCCAGGCTTCGTTCGCATCATCTCCCGCGCCTTCACACGTGAAGATGACGAATACGAGGAACCGGAGTCGGGGATCATGCCCTACTCCATTGATGCAGATAAAGGTGTGTCTTTCCTTAAGTCAAGAAACGACCTGCTCCGATTGGTCTACTCCGACCAGCCATATCTACCTGTCATTGACCTCACAGGGTGTGAGTACGAAGGTGGTGAAGAACCAAAACTTTACCTCATGCACCGCGTCTCTGCCTACTACCAATACGCCTTTAGCTCATCCAACGTCTATCCACTCACCGACGAGGGCTTGACCGAGGCCATCGACCGTCTCATGTTCGCGAACTAAGACCAACACCAAATCCCTCCAGCATAAGGCTAGAGGGGTTTGGTTTATCCACACATCACAATCAAAAGGACCAGCTATGCCTAGCACAACACCTGACCTCGCAAATGACATTCTCTCCCTGAACCGCACTACCGAGCGCATGATCCTCTCATCGTTCCAATACACCACCCGCAAAAACAAAAAGACCGTCGAGATCATTGACGATGTACTTGGAATGGAATGGAACGAGAAGACTCACCAGGTCGCGACGACTGTCACGCCAGCAACAGATCACGACCCCAAGACAGTTACGCTGACCATCAGTGTTCGCACCACGCAGACAACCCGCGTTGATATCATTGCCGCATTTACATGTATCCCAGGCGTGGTCGTCGCTTATCAGCCAACGCACGTCAATATCACCGTCACAGACCAAACCAGCAAAAGCCATGCGAATGCCGATCGCGACCCCTCGTGGGCAATCGTTGCCGTGGTACTTCGCCGTCTGCTGGCTCAACGCTACCTATTCAACGAGAACGCTCGGCGTATTGCGCAAGGCAAGCCAGCGCAGCTTCGCGATATCGATCAAGAAAGCGCATGGAAAGAAGACATGTGGGCCAAGCGCGGTCTCACCGAATTCATCGACCAGGTTATGAACCAGCAATAACACCAGCAAAGGACTACCACCATGCGCTTATCTCAACCCCTTAGCTACCCAAAACCACCTCAAGATTTCTACACAGAGCAAATGCGCAAGCTCTCGCGCGACACATCAACCATGATGCTTCATATGCTCGATATGATCCCAGAAACCAAATCGGACATATACGTCGAACTGAACTCGATGCTGACCGCAGACTGGGATGATTCCACGCATACAATGAATGTTCAGATTGCCCCGTTTGAAAAGACTCGCATCCGGCAGACGATCACCGTTGTAGACAATCAGAGGATGCTCACCGTCACGGCGCTCTTTACCCCCAGGTGGGTACCAGATGGCGCGCCGAGCGTATTCACCCCAGCGGCATGGACAATCAACATGTTCGACGGAAGCGACGCCTCGGCGCTCAACGAACTGCACGTACCACAAGGTCTATTTCTCGCTATCATGCGTTCTCTCACCATCCAGCGTGGTATCCCGCTCGCTATTGAGCAAGGCTACATCGGGCAATCATTTATCCGAGAAGTCGAAAACCACGGCGTTCCCGAAAGCGTTGAACCGCTCTTCATCCGAATCGGTGGAGAGTACTTCCATAGCCTTCTGGAAAACACCTGGGATCAATACGTCAACACACTAACAAAGGACTAACCATGCAACTTTCGCACATGAGCGATCGCCCTGTCGATCTCAAGACTCAGATGCAAGACCTCACGCGAAACACGACCGACATACTCCTGTTAGAAATTCCGATGATCGATAATAGCAACGAGCTTTACTTCGACGTCAAACGTATCACAGATATGGATTGGAATGACGCCACACACGAAGTGCATACAGAGTTCGTTCCAAGACATAAGCTACGTGGCCTCGATCGTACGCTCCTGACCATCCTCGTCAAGAACGACATCAAAGGAGACCTGGACACACCGAGCAGATCAACACTGCTGTCGGTATCTGTACTCCTGGCTCATTACCACACCGAGTACCACACTCGATACATCCCGTTGGAATGGAACCTCGATGTCATCAAAACGACCAATGACAAGTATGCATGTGATCAACACGAGTACCACCTCACGAGCGGCGCTGCTATCGCTACGCTACGCTGCCTTGCCATCCAGCTCGGTGTCCAGCTCGCTATCGAGAGTAACCCACTCATCAATACCGACGTCATGGACAATTACCGCATCGACGGTATGCCAGAACACGCCGAGAAGGAATTCTTGCGCTACGGCATCGACCATCTCATGAAGCTAGTCAAGGACGCTCAGCCCAGCGACTGACCCAACCCCACACCCCTTTGCCCAGCGCTCATGCCTGGGTAAAGGGGTGTTGTTACAGAGCGTCTTTCGACGCCCCGATCGTCAAACCGATAGAACACCCTCTATCCATCTCTTACTCAGAAAGAAGAACCATCATGGGAGACCGCTCCTCATTCCTCATCATCACGAACCGCCAGGAACTGCCCAAGTGCCCTGGCTTCGATCTCGTCACCGGACTGTCCATGTACTCCCACTGGGGAGGTACAGTCGCCATCCTCGACGCTCTAACCACCTGCCGCGACGTGGGGTTGAACCGCGTCGATGATCCGTCCTATTTCACCCGTATCCTCGCCCGCGCCTTCACGCGCGGAGACGACGGGGAACTTGGATCAGGACTATCGCCTTTCTCCTTCGTCATGGGTAGCGGCTTGCCACTGCTACTTGATGCGAAGCTGGAGATCCATAGCGAGATCTACTCACACGAACAACCCTATGTTCCCATCATTGACCTCACCGACCGCATCAGCCCCAGGTGCCCTACGCTCTACGTGGTGCCTTCGGATTTCACCTACCGTGATATCTCGAAGCGCGACGTGGCATACCCGCTCGATAAGGACGGCCTGGACAAGGTCATTTCGCGCCTGAGCGTCATGGGCTAAAACATCGCCCAAACAACCACATATACAACCCCTGTGACAAAACCTTGTTGCAGGGGTTGCTTCACATCTCTATATAAAGGAGGCACACACCATGGGACTTGATATGTTCCTCGACTACCGGCGCATCGCAGATAATATCCCCGGAAAGCCCGCGTTGAATGAACACATGTACTGGCGCAAGGCCAATGCGATCCACAAGTTCTTCATTGACACATGTGCAGACGGCATCGATGAATGCCAACCGATCCAAGTATCGATCGATGCCCTGGCAGATCTCGTCTGGCGCTGTGAATCGATCCTCATCAGTGGGCCAAATGCCGATGGATCGAACATCGATAAGAACATCGCTCACGATCTCCTGCCGACACACTCAGGGTTCTTCTTCGGTAGCACCGATTACGACGAATGGTACATTGAGGATCTCAAGAAAACCGTCAAGGCTCTCAAGCCTATCGTCACCCACCCGGAGCTGTACCCCGGACCCTTCATCTACCAGGCATCCTGGTGATGTGACACCCCTCTTTCTTCACGCACCCCTTTACTCAGCACTTCCGCTGGGTGAAGGGGTGTTTTTACAGGCCGTCTTTCGACGCCCCGATAACGGAATTGATAGAACAATTCTCTATCCCTATCCCCTCTCTTATTCAGAAGGAACCATTATGGAATACTCATCTGCTGATTTCCAAGACAAGCGCACCACTGTTCTCAAAAAGATCGATGAAGCCGCCTACGAGATTGTCAATGATCGACCCGAGGACATCATCCCGATGGCTGGCGGGCGCTTCACCATCGTCCGTCACGACTACACGGTTAATGACGAACTGATCTGTGAGTACCGCGTGTACTCGTACCGCACTATCGTCGCGTTCGTGACGTTCCACCCCTACTCGGTACGTATCCCCACGATCCGAGTATGCAAAGACGCGTTCGACCACTCGCGCACGACGAGCAAGCACCTGCACCGCTTCATCACGGCGCTGCTTGCGCCGTTTGATCTGAGGCCCGACTGGGACGATGCACGCAAGTGGTGCTCTGACTCATCGTGGTCAGTCACGAGCGTCCCTGTCACATCCATCTGAACCCAACCCCCACACTCTCCCATACTCACAGAAAAGAGACCATCATGCCTCGTCGCAACAAGCGTTCACAGATGCATAACCTCGACGACTCTTTCGCTCTGGCGACCATGGACATCATGATCGGTGACGCCTGCCCGTGCGGTCCCGGTGGCCGCGATTGCCCGTGTTGCGGGGATGCGCCCGGTAAAGACCGTGTCGTAGCTCGCCGCATGAACAAGCGCCGCAAGCGCCAGGAGTTCAAGCGCTCGCTCCAGGGATACTACCGTAGTGCGCGCGAGTACTACGACTACGAGTACGCCGGTTAAACAGTAGGAACTGAAACGCTACCGCGTTTCGGATATAGTATTGGTATAGCTCATTGCCTTGGCTATGCTATCTCCTGTTGTAGAGGCAAACAATAACTGAATATTGCAGACATAGTTCACAAACAGACCCCGCTCAAGCCTTGTGCTTGGGCGGGGTTTTGTGTATCGCAACCCCCCCCGAGAAAAGAGGCACGCTATGCGCATCACCGCCATCAAAATAAATGCTACTAAGACGCTGAACACAAACCTACGCGATCTCCCCAAAGGCACCGTCGCCATCTTCGCACCCCTATACGACCCGCCCATCACTATTACTAAGATGGTCGATGGTACGTGGATCGGATGGGCTGGCAATCGCGAAATCACCGTAACAACCAACGCCATCTACGCCAGCCACGGCTCACTAACCATCATTCACATGCCAAAGCAATAACCGCAAAGGAGCGTCACCATGACCATGCCTCAAGCGTCTTACCTCGTGTATCAGTACCCATATATCCACGATGCTGACCGTGATGATCGACTCAAGCTACTTGACCGTTACGAGAGCATCATGGACGGTTTCATCGCCCCCCAGATCAAACTGATGATCGGCTATGGTACTCCCCGATTCAATCGTTTCACCTTCAATCGCACCACCAAAGCTTTCTCACCCATTGCATACGAGATGGCAAAGCGCGATGCACAAGAAGATGCTCTATGCGAAAAACCCATCATTGCATGGACTCACCTGTCTGACCTCGCGTGCGATGTGCTCGATGTGCATCCCAGCAAGGAGCAGATTGAACTGCTTCATGAACAATGCCTTAAAATGGACGACACCGCCAAACGCACCACTCGTGAATTGCGCCAAGAGATCTATGAGACGATCTGGGATCTCGACAGGGTGCTCGAAGGATGGGACTTCATCAAGGGTCGCCAGCTCCGCTTCTATCCAAGCAGACCCGCCCATTTCGAACGCTACAACATCTCTAAGTGATGAAACACCACCTTGCTCAGACCGAGCAGGGTGGTGTTTTTCTTTCAATTCCCGAATTGAACCATATACCTAATCTCAACCCCTATCGCATAGAGCGTCTATCGACGCTCCGAACTATGAATTGATCAACATCTTCTTCTCACAAAGGATGCACCATGCTGAAGAACATCAAGACCACACTCGACAACCTTCACGAGTGGATCACCGCTGACACCACGCCTGGACTCAGGCTCTTCGGTGTCACGCTTGTCGTGTGGGCGACCATCATGGGAACCGCCAATATTATTGCTTACTTCGTTAACTGATCGCTAATCATCTCAACAGCTAAACCCACTTTCGCACATAGGAGAAAACCATGAGCCTTTTTAAGACCATCACGAAATGGATCGAAGCCGACGACAAAGAAACCCCTGCCGCCCGATTGATCACCTCTGGCATCAGATTAACCGAATTCAGCTTTTGCCTAGTGTTCATGATCATCGGTGTAGCTGTCGTCGCACAGCGCCTCTTCGAAAGTATTTTCTGACCTCACACACAAGCCCCTGCGGGTTGGTACTGCACAAGCAGTGCTACCCCGCAGGGGCTTTCTTTTCACTCAACCACTCGCCTAGCTCGTGGTTAAGCAATCAGGCGATCACCACAGCCACACGGTGATAACCCACTTACGCAAACCCTGCCAAATGGTAGTAACCCAGTGATAACGCGAGTAGACAATCGTGGTCACTTTCCGATCGGCGCTGGGCTTCTTCGGCTGAGGCTTCTGGGGCTGGGCAGGTGTTGCGCTCTGCTCAGGCTGGGCGCTCTGGTTTGCCGACTGAGAGGGAGACGGCTGCACAGGGGTAGGAGTAGGCGCTGATGCTGGCTGAGTCGGCTCTGGCTTGGCAGGAGCTGGCGCAGGCGTTACCGGAGCAACAGGGGCCACGCTCTGCGTAGGCTCAGGCTTGGGCTGCACAGGTGCAGGAGCTGTAGTCGGAGCCGGAGCAGGAGTTACGCTCGGCGCAGGCTGAGTGCTTTGCTCTGGAACCGGAGTCACAGAGTTCTCAGGCGTAGGAGTCGGCTGGGCAGGCTTATCAGACTCAGTCTTCGGCTCGTACACACGCACGTAATCAACATACATGGTCGCGCCCGCGCCATCGGCATTCTTATAGTCATCAGCGAACTTGGTCGCATCAACATAGGTCTTATCGGACCAGTTACTCTGCTTCGCCAAGTAGCTTCCGCCTACCATCTGGTTGAGCATCAACACCAGGTTATTGTCCTTGTCAAGGAACGGGTTGTCACCCTTAATATCACTCATCTTCACGGTGTGAGTCTTCTGACCGTCGAAATAGAACTCAATAGCATCAGCAGTTTTGCGCACACCGTAGGTATGGAACTCGCTCTGCGACGAAGCCGTGTCACCCTTCATCATGCCCTGGTGCTGCGTGGTCTTCTTCGGGTCACCGATCCGGGGAGTATGCACATTGCTCATCAAGTGGGTTGGATCGTACCCCTTGGACTCGAACACGTCGATCTCGCCGTTAGCGGGATATGCACCCTTAGTACCCGTCCCCCAAAACGCCGACCACGATGGACGTGCGCTCGGCAGCTTAATACGCGCCTCAGCGTAGAAGCCCGTACCCGGCGCGGCATACAGCACCTTGCCGTCCTTGGTCTTCGTCGTGATCATGCCGGACGTAAACGGCGCATCGTAAGTCACACTGCCGTGCTTGCACGTACGCGGGATCTGAGTACCGTCCCACTTGGTCTTCATCGGAGAGTACCGCGCAGTCAGGTTCAGATACCCGTCTCGCACGGAGACGTTATCTGGGCTGTCAGTGTACTGCGCCTGGGAATGCTGCGCGGGATCGAAGCAGCCATACTGATAGCCCCACTTAGTGGTATCGAGCTTGGTACCATCGAACTCATCGTGGAACGTCATCTTGTAGTCACTTGATACAACAGTGGGTAGCCCGGTTGCACTCACAGCGCTATCTGTGTGTGCTGGCGCGGCTGTTGCAGCAGATATGGGCATCACTGCAACAGATGCGCCCATCGCTAGAGTCATCACTGCCATGAGCGGCAGCTTGCTCAAACTCGGTCGAGTGGATTGACGAGAGGTCTTCATCAAGACCACACCTCTCTTTCTAATCTTTCAGTTATGTCATTGATCATGATCAATGGCCTCTACGTACAGTACATACAGGCTCGTTGAATTATAACGTACTGTGCAGACCAGCCGAAGAACAAGAAGCGACCAAAGAGCGGACGCTCTACCTTGATTATTCGTGGTCATCAAAGCGCCATTACATGGTCATTATTGACCCATTATCGCGCCATTTTTGACCAACCATTGCGACGCGTTTGTGCATGGTCAATAACGCGCCAATATAGACCCATTATTAGACCAGCAAAGAACCACTCTTTGGTCACCATTGCGCCATCATAACGCATGGTCATTGAAAGCCCATTATTAGACCAGCATTAGGCCATTAAAGAACCCGATAAGAACCACACTGTATTGATGGTCATAGAAAGCCCATTAAAAGACCATTTATTGGTCTAATAATGACCAGATAAGAACCACACACGTACCGTGGCGTTTATCTGGTCTAATCGTGACCATATAACGGTCAATGGTGACCAGTTTTAGGCCACCATTGCGCCACAAGATGTGCATCCACAGGCGCAATATAACCATCAATGGGCGGCGCTGACGGTGATGGAACACCACCATCGCGCAGCTGTGCTCAGGCGGCTATTACTGCCCCATCACAGCGGCGCTTGACAAGCATGGATCACGGGCGCTGAAGCGCCCATTAAACACCCACATGCACCCCGCGAGTTGCCAGCTATTTTCTAGCACGCAGCAACTCGTGGTACAGGCACATGTGCCTATTTTTTATTCATGCGGAGTGATACATATGCACCTCGCGATGCATCGCGAGGTGACCCAGGCTGATGCAGATTCCTGCATCAGGCCAAGCACATACTGGTGCCTCATGTGAGGCACCAAATGTTGGCACACAGGGGTGTACACACCCCTGTTACAGCCACGTGCGCAACGCCCGTGACAGGGCTTGTGCAAGCCCCTGATCCATGTGGCAATGCACCACCACCAGATGAGTCCAGAGCAAGCTCTGAAAGCATGTCACGCCGCATGTGTACTACACATACGTCGCGCCCTGCTGATGCCTCATCTGGTGGACTGCTAATGGGGGCTTCGCCGACATGTTCGTCTGTGTACATGAAGACATGCACCCGGGGATGTTCAGACCCGATGGATCCCCACCGGGTACTATCCACAGCCTCATCCACACTGTGGATAAGTCTGTGTATAAAGGGTTGGTACACAGACGAATAAACGTCTCTGAAACGGCCCCAAGAAGACCGTCTCAGAGCCTGGAATTAAGTCAACGGACCATGGTTACACCCTGGTCCTTTACGGCGTACACGGGCCTGTACCAGGCCCCACAAGACGGGATACAGAACAGTGTGCCAAACCTGCGCTCGCTCGGTTCGTCACCCTGTTTCGCGGCTGATGCCGCATGGCGGGACACCGGTGCCAAGCAAGCTCGTCACCGTGTCCTGCCTAAGTCCCGTCTGATCAGGGCAAACAGGCAGGCGTTGTCCCGCGTGTCGGAGGCTGTCCCGCCTCAACGACCCGTGGGACAACCGGGGGTGGTCCCGCCTGTTTTCCCTTTTGTTACGCCACTTTGCCCACCTTACGCTCCCTAGAGGTCGCTGGCGGTGGAGTGGGAATAAAAGGGCATAAGAGGGGCTGGCTCAGTCGTACGCAAAGCGTACTCCTTCGGTCGGCATAGCCGACAGCCCTTCGGTCGTGATTCAGCACATGCTGAATCTCTCCCTCACCTCTCTACGCTATCGCTTCGAGAGGCTCTTACTGCGCCTGTTCCGCGTTGCTTCACAGGCTTGCCCTACGCACCCCCACCGGGGCTGCTCCGGGTGCCCTTCTGCGCGTCTGTTCCAGACGCTTGAAACACGACCCAGACTCCCGTCTGTGTCACCGGGTCTCGGCAATGAGACCCGCGTACCACGGCGATGGACCACATGTCGTTGCTTTGCGGGGAACACCCACAAAGCTGTGCCCCAATCACCGTGGGTACAGACACCCAAGAGGGTCGCAAAAAGCGAAACACCCTCTTCGGTATCCGACAAGTCACGGCCTCATTACTTCGACCCTGATAGCACCGCCTGTTGACGTAAAAGGAACCCATGTTTTTGAGGGTATCAGCTCAAAAACACAGGCTCACGGAAGTAGCAAACAGTCGGATCAGACAATGGCACAACCAGAGGTTGCACCGAATGTCACCACAGGTATCACAAAAGTGATGCTCATAAGAAAGTGGTGGGGCCACTGGTGGTGCATCCTCTGAAAATACAGAGGGTGCGCCACCCATATAAATTCATGTGCCCCGCCAAACAATGTTGGCATAAAACATGGAGCAAGACTGTGTACATACCGCGCTCATCGCGCCGACATGACATACGCACACATCTCGCCATGAGGCTCATAGATCGCTCAAAAGAAAGGCCCCATTGGATGAAAACCAATGAAACAAAACCTTTCTTCATCGCATTAAAAAATGCCACACAAAGGAAGGGGTCGGGTGTCCCTGCCGGAGACACCGGGGTTCTGTTCTGAATCAAAAATGATTCCTGTAATGATTTCATCAGGTGAGAGCAGCTCGCCAGGGGCGAGCCGAGCACGCTCACAGAAACATATCGTGGTTTATAAATGACCAGATAAAAACCACGAAAACACCCGATGAAAAGACAGGAGTCCCACATGACTCAGGACCGCGATGCTGAAAAGCAACAGATGACCATCATGGTCGTCACGGAAGTAGGCACCCAAACGTTCCAACTCGGAGAAACGATTGCCGATACTATCGAAGAAACGAAGAAGGCAATCTCTTCGCCAGAGAAGGATCAAGACGTCACTATCGTGACAAACAGCCTGTACCTCAACGGTTGGGCAAACAAACATGGCTACAACGCCACGCTCGTACAAGACGAAGATATGCTCACGAACATCACGAATGAAAATATTCCTGTTGTCGTGATGGTTCCAGCTATTGAAACTCTGGCAATCAAGCCAGACGAAGGAATTGCTCTCGTTCCTGGCGACGAGAACATTCTCGTCGCTATCCAAGACGAACTCACGCGCCGAGATGACGACGGTCAAGCCGTCCATCCAGACGTGATGATCACACTCATGCTCCCACCCGAATACCGGATGGTTCGAGCAAACAATGATCCAGACACCTATATCAGGATCATCGCAACCGCTAAACTTTCCAACTGAGGCCCACAAAAGATCTCAAAGAACACCCTTGATGAGGGTGATCTGACAGCCTCACCCCAACACAGACATCATCATCAAGGAGAACAACCATGAAAACCCCTAAGATTCACTTCACCAACCCCAAGCTGTGGTCTAAGCGAAACAAGATCATTGCAGCCATCGTTGCAGCAGTTTTGGTTCTGGCTAGTATCGCAGGCGCTGTTATCACCTCGCGCATCCAGCACCAGAAGGAATGCCAGGCTCGCTCCGTAGCTTTCGCTGACAAGCTGACCCAGCTGGATCAGTCCACTGCCAAGGCTCACGACGCACTTGCTACCGTCGATGAGTCCGTCAAGGAAGGCGAAGGCGCACGTCTTGCACATACCCAGGGCTTCACTCTTGCTCCCGAAGGACAGAGCGCAACCGCTGAACTGAACGACGCGATCACCAAGGCTGCCGAAACCAAGACCTCTGAGGCTGCAAAGGCACACGCAGAACAGGGTAAGTGCCTGAGCCAGCAGGACGTTACTGATGCCGAAGCAGCTGTTAAGGCTGTTGACGACAAGACTCAGTCGTTCGTGAATGCTCGTGACGCATACCGTCTGACCAAGGCTACCGATGAAGCAAACTCCACTATGGATGCTGCAAAGTCGAACCTTGCCGAGGCCCAGAAGAACGCAGACGAGCAGATCAAGGCTGTTGACGAGGACTCGCAGATGGCCTCTGATGGAAACGTCAAGGGTGCATACGACGCTCTGAAGAACGTCAACAATGAATCGCACTCCCTCTCGACCACTGTGACCATCTCTTCCTACGATGAGGCTGTTGCATCCATTGCAAAGGCAAAGGAGGTCGACCAGAAGGCCAACGACATCAAAAAGGATCTGGACTCGTTGAAGGGTGCCGTGAACACCTACCAGGAAGCTAAGGCTGCTGAGGCGGCTGCTGCCTCTCGCTCCGCTCAACAGAGCGCATCTAATGGCGGTGGATCGTCCTACAGCTCCGGTTCCTCTAGCTCCGCTCGATCCTACGGCTCGACCGGCGGATCGCAAGCGCGCTCGTACTCTAATGGCGGCAGTGGCTCCACCTCTGGTGGCGGATCGTCCAACTCAGGTGGTGGCTCTAGCTCCGCTGGTAACCAAAGCCAAAGTAAAACTGGCGATGAAAGCTGGAGACAATACGTGAAGAACGGATCGCAGATCAAGCCTGGAATGCATTGCTACAATGTAGGTAAAGACCAATACATCTGCTCCTGACTAACACACTGAAACCCCGTAGCTCGGTTCATTACCGCGCTACGGGGTTTTGGTATCACAACATCAATATCAACGAAAGGAGACACCCCCGCATGACTTCACAGCAAGACGCACCCCCGCTTGACATCGACGAATCCATGTTCGGCGTGAACGGCGAAGACTTGTTCAACCGTGTGCGCGAACGGATGGGCTGGACGGATCAGTACCTCAAAGAGATCAACGACCCTCACCACCCCCTGCTCAAAGATATTGACCGAATGGTCATGGCCCTAGAGATGATGCGAGCGCAAGATCGGGAGATCACGATCGTTCCAGACTTTGACACAGACGGTATTTGCGCAGGAACCATCCTGTACGCGGGCCTCAGTGAAATGGGCGTGAAAACCAATCTCCACGTCCCGGACTACCACCTGGGCCACGAGATCCAGCCCTCGGTCATTGAAACCGTTATGCAACAGTTCCCGCGCACCGCAGCCATCATCACGTGCGATGCTGGAACCAACAGTCGTGATGCACTCACCTATGCTAACCACATTGGTCTACTCACATTCGTGACCGACCACCATGTGGAAGAGGGTAAATCTCTCGCGCATATTCTCATCAACCCCAACCGTGGCGATGAAACATACCCGAACAAAGAGATTTGCGGAGCACACGTTGCCTACCAGCTCGTTGAACGATACGCATCCGTCTACCACCCGGATACTCTCTCATCGATCACATGGCTGAAAACCTTTGCAGGGATCGGAACCGTGGCTGACGTCATGGGTCTGGTTTATGAGAACAGAGATCTCGTGCGTGAAGCACTCATGTTCACCCGTTTGCTCATTGCAACCCCTGAACCAAGCTACACGCCGAGAAAGAAGTCTAGGTACGAAGAACCAGATGAGTTCGATGGCCTGAGCCTCGACATTGATCGAACACCTACCTTGCTTGCCATGCTCCGCAGCCAAAACCACCACCCGGTGTACATGCGGGCCTTCGAGGGGATGAACCTTCTGCTCCAAGCAATTGGAGCAACACATGACAGAGTGGACGAGCAACTCTATGGTTTCTCGGTAGCTCCGGCGTTCAACGCAACCCGCCGCGTGGACGGAGATTACACGACAGGGTTCGCAGTCTTCACGGCTGACACTCTCGAAGAACAAAAGGAGGCCGCTGAACGTCTCGTCGAATACAACGAAACACGTAAGCGGCAGGTGCGTGAGATCTTAAGCGACATCATGGACAGTGACCAACCCTGGGCACCGTACGTGTTTGTCACAGACGCTCTACCAGGAATGCTCGGTCTCATTGCACAAAACCTCATGCTCATGCATGGACATCCTGTGGCGGTTGTTCATATCCATAGCGACGGATCGTGCTCAGGATCAATGCGCTCCCCCACATGGTTCCCAATCATTGAGCAGCTCGCGTCTGTGGGTAATCCCAAGATGGGTGCTCAGGGCCACGAGTTCGCATGTGGTGTCCACGCACCCTCTCCATCTGATCTATGCGACGCTCTGGCATATCTCGTACCCAAGCAGCGCGATGCGGTGATCGCTCAGCAAGGCATTCTTATCCAAGATGATCCAGCGGCCCTCACCCTCGGGTTGAGTGCAGACGCGGATGCGCCTCTTGATGAAATCCAAGCGATTACGCAGTACATGGACTACGTCAAGAAACTCGCGCCGTTTGGCCATGGCTTCCCAGCCCCACCCGTCGACATGGTGATCAACCTTGCGATGTGTTCGATCAATACCCTCGGTAACGACAACCAGCACCTCAAGATCACAACGCCAGAAGGTGTCGCTCTCTTGTGGTGGAACAGGGCGGACGCTGCACCAGGTCTCATGGAGCGAAAGAACAGCAAGGATATCAAAGACACCACATGTCGCTTCAGGGTGACATTAGGTCTTAATACCTTTGCTGGGCGTACCACGCTACAAGGGATCATCGACCACGAGGTCGAAAACATGGGGTAATAACCCCGCACCACATGCGCAAGGGGGTGGTGAAATGCCACCCCCCCCCCTTGTGTAAACCCACAGAAAGGAACCTTATGGGCAACAACCCACAATCGCACACGCAGCCAAACACAATGCGTATCCTACTCACAGCTAGTAGTGCTATTGCGGCATACGTCGTGACCATGACGGTGCTCTACGCTCTCACGCACGAAGTAATTTTCACACTTACGTTCACCAACGCTACAGCTGCCACATACGTTATCATCTGGCGAAAGCGTCACGCCAACTCACCACTCATCGCGAAGATCCGCAAATCGTGGTGGAGATTATCGATGGATGTCTTAGCCACAATACTAGAGACCATAGCGATTTATCTGGGTGCGACGACTATCGCTCTATTGGTAAAGAACGCTCTGAATGCGCCCTCACCAATCCAAAGTGTCACAGACGAGGTACCCATCGCAGCACTTGCAACGCTGAGCATCCTCATCGTGCCAATCGGTGAAGAAGCGCTGATGCGAGGGTTCGTCTACCCCATCATGCGACAACAGTTCTCAGCGCCAGTAACGATTGCACTCTCGGCATGTCTATTTGCGCTTCTGCACGGCAACATCGTACAGATTATTCTCACGCTACCCCTTGGGATTGCGTGTGGGTACATGTACGAACAAACCCACAGCCTGATGCAATGCATTGGGATCCACATGCTATTCAACGCCTTCACGTTTATGACGCATACTCCAACCCTCAGCACATTGCGCGTAGTAGAAGTACTAGCAACAGCTCTCATCGTTTCCGTACTGTGGGCGCTGTGGATGCGCTCGGATGACCGTGATATAGACAAGCTCTTGGTGTTCTGTTTTGAAAAGTAGAACAATGGGAGGTGCGCCGGTAGAGCAAGCGCCCTAACCGTCGCACCTCTCGGTCCGTACACAGTACGAACCGGGGTTTAGAGTGAAGAAACAAAAGTTTCTCACGCAACCTATATCAAGGCGCGAAAGGAGTAAGACCATGATCATTCAACACGGTCTCGTGTACGACAACCGGCAAAACGTCGTCGTTCCACCACTGCCGAAGAATCTCGGTCCATGGAATCCGCCAGAGCCTGATCAGGGTAGCGAGCCTATGGATGACACGCCGAATGCGATCATCCGCCACGTGCTCTACAGCCGAGACCCGAGCGAAACAAAGGAAGATTTGCTCCACAGTCTGGCGTACTACATGATCAAAGATCGCCTACGTTACCGTCACGCGATCCTCATCCGCGAGCGCGTCGTCTTCCTCAAGCGAGCACGCGTCTACGCGGTAGAGTTCGTCTATGCAATGCCAGATGTCACCTCGGTTGAATACAAACTGTGGCGAGAACGGCAAGCAAACAATGGTTTCACGCGAGCTGAACTCCAAGCTCAGCGCCAAGCTGACGACGAACGATGGGCCGACTACCATTCTCTACGATGGAATCCCGCCAAACATCGCGCTAAGAAGCGCGCACGTGCACAAGCTAAGGCTCAGGCGCAAATGCGTAAAACCACACGTTGCGCAGATCGTAGCTCACTGTGGCCATTGCAGACCCACAGTCTCTAAGCCCGAGATCCCAAGGGGTCTCTTTCGCGAAAAGAACAAGGGCCATCCCAAACGGGGTGGCCCTTGTTTTATCATCACGTGGATCATTGCCACTGCATCACACATAAAGAAAAACGAACGGGAGCCGTCCCACCAGCTCCCGTTCGTCTGTGCATGTGCAGTCCCACATCGTCCTGAATCTCGGTGTCCCACGAACCCGAATCAACCTGACATACAAAGCATATACACTGCAACAACAACGCGCAACTGTAAGACACCAAACCAACAATGAGGCCGTTTGTGATGTCTGCCACAGAACAGCTCAAAACAACCTAAAACGACGATGAAGCCCTCTGTGACGTCGAGCACATTTCATCACACCATGCAACATGTTGATAAAACAACATTTCATACTAATGTGATGGCCATCACTCTAAAAACCGATAAAAAGCCTGTTGTAGCAGTTGTTGCAGATATTAGGTGCTACATACAACGCCCGCATTTTCCCTGAGATACCAACGAAAAACAAAAGTCGTTGCACAAACCGCTACACCCCAAAAACATAACTGCTACAGCACTTTTCGTTCCAATTGCAATGAAAGATGGCATTTGTAGCAGATGTAGCACCGATTTGGCCTCATTTTTACAAAGCGCGCATGTGCGCGTGTATGCGCGCGTGATACACCATGCCAAACATCTCTGTCAAGTAACCATCTCAGGGTATGAACAACTTCGTCCTCAGCATTGACAAAAGCGAACCAATCGGGTATCACGCGTGTGTGCGCACGCACACGTGTAGAGACCCTTAAATATCTGCTACATCTGCTACAAAGTGGTTTTACTGGTGATATACCAATAAAAAGTCTTGTAGCAGTTTTTTAATGAGAATTATTATATATAATAACATTTCCTTGAAATACCGCCAAAAAATCCTGTAGCAGATATTTTTATAAAACTGCTACAAATGAAAGAAAAACTGCTACAACTCCTCTCAAAGGCCCGCCAGCTCCCCCGATATGAGAATAAAGCTCCGCCGAAGAAGCCCCACATCCACGAGAAGGCGCCTGGAAGCCTCTCTACGGCCCGAACAGAGGCAAAGAGCTATGTGGATGCACAAATGAATGTTCGTGGCTTTAAACAGCCGTTTAGAGCACCCTATGCGCATCCGGCTTCATGACCACCGCCGACCGAGTCTCGTCACCATGGGATTCGAACCCCACTGACGAATCTCCCCACCCACGAGAACGCACTCAGGAGCCTCTCTACGGCCCTGAGAGGGACGAAGCGCTATGTGGGTACCCAAACCTATCCCCATGGCTTCTAAAGCCCGTTTAAACGCGTTAATGGATCTATGAGCTATTGCACCTCGCGAACACGCGCTATCGCGCGTCGAGAGGTAGTGCCCGAATACAAAAACAGGTAGCATGATTGATGCTTACCGCCGCCCGCATGAACTTGCGGAGCGGCTCGAAATGATATACGATTCCTTTGGTGTATGAAGAGACTCCGATCATCCCACATGATCAAAGTTCCACGAGTTATACCCTGACATTGCGAAAGAAGGTCCCACACATGCTGCTTCCCTCGTACACTCTTTCCTCTGTCGCCTCAACCGTAAAGGTGGGGTGGCAATGACGGATAATGCAACACCGCATGACGCCCCGTCGCAAGCAACTCATCAGGCGATGATTCCACCGATCAATCAACTGATTAGCGATGAGGTTGAACTATTCTTTGCGACCCAACATCAAGAAACGTTAAGTGCGCAAGACGTGGAGTTCCACCTGCTCAACCGGATTAACAACCGTTTGATCTCCGAGAACACCCAATACGGTCTCAAAGGCTCGCGAGCCTACCAGACGTTACGCACACTCACTCCAGCTGTAATCGCTGGCTGTATGCTCAAGCGAAATCGAATTGTTCGCATCATGCTTTCGGAGAAGAACACCGATCCCAACTACGACGTACTTGCCGTGTACATGGACCACGGTCCAAACACCGGCATCTACGTGACCGATGAGGTTTCGATCCGAGTGCTTGCTCGTGAATACAACTTCTCGATTTCACCCAAAGAACTCGATCATGTGATTGACATGTTGGCCGATAACGCACCTCGCGTCATGGTCAGTGCCAATCGTGATCTCATTGCTGTCAACAACGGTATTTTCGACTATAAAACCAAGGCGTTGCTCCCATTTACCCCTGAGATCGTCTTCACGGCAAAATCAGCGGTTAATTACAATGAAAACGCCGTCAATCCCGTTATCCATAACGACGCTGACGGCACCGACTGGGATATCGAATCGTGGATGGCCGACCTGAACGATGACCCTGAGATCGTCACCCTTTTGTGGGAAATTCTCTCCGCCATCATCAGACCAAACGTTGCCTGGGATAAGACCGCGTGGTTCTTATCAGAAGTTGGCAACAACGGTAAAGGTACACTCCTGACCCTCATGCGCAACCTATGCGGTGAGCGCGCCTGGACGTCCATCCCTGTTGCCGACTTTGGTAAAGACTTCCACCTCGAACCTCTCATTCGAACAAACGCTGTTCTTGTCGATGAGAACGACGTGGGCGAATATGTTGACAGAGCGGCAAACCTCAAGGCTGTCATCACCAATGATGTCATCTTGATCAACCGCAAGAACAAAACACCTATCGCCTATCAGTTCCGAGGCTTCATGGTTCAGTGTGTCAATGACACGCCACGTTTCCGTGATAAGTCTGGCTCACTGTACCGCAGGCAGCTCATCATCCCCTTTGACAAGAGCTTCACCGGGGCCGAACGCAAGTACATTAAGCAGGATTACATGCACCGCACCGAGGTGCTTGAATACGTCCTTTACCGTGTACTGAGCGGAAACTTCTACGAATTGTCTGAACCAGCAGCCGTCAAAGCAGCTCTGCATCAGTACAAGATCGAGAACGACCCCGTACGAGCTTTTGCCGAGGAGTTCCTTGATCGCGTGGTCTGGGATCTACTCCCATGGCGATTCCTCTACGCGCTCTACCGAGCGTGGCTCACTAAGGATCAACCATCCAACCCACCCCTGGGCTACAACAAATTCGTCAAACACCTCACTCTGATTCTCCAAGAGGCTGTCGGTGAAGGCGAAGGGTATGGATGGTTTGTTACCCCAGCTGCTGTACGTACGAAAAACCGCATCCTCGGGGAAGAACCTTTGGCCGTGGAATACAACCTCGACCAATGGTTTGATATCCAACCCGTGAACGGTTCAATCCGCAAAGTCGGAACCCCGCACAATATACCGGTCTCAACGCGAGGTCTATTGCGAGCAAGCGCGTGCAGCGACGATCTCCTAAACGAGATCGAAGAAGACGATGAATCATCACATGACATGTTGTCCGCATGATCATCACTTCGCGATGCGACCCCTGTCTCATCCACCGAGCAGGGGTCGCTTCCCTATCACACACACACACATATCCAGAAAGGCTCCCGCCATGACTCTTACTCATACTCAGCAATCAGGCTACATCCGTCTCGATGACGTCTACACCGATGATGACGGCGTGGAATACACCGTTTACCAAGACACCGATGCAGAAGACCCGCGCTCATGGCTCACCCATGAAGAAGCAGCATTGGTTGTCATCAATGCGGATCGACATACACAAACAGACAACATCAATGACTATGACGATAACCCTGTGATCAATGACCTTCTTCAGGCCATGGAGAAACACGACATCGATGACCCAAGCGACATCTCGACCGAATGGTTGGAAGCCTGGATTCACAATGCCAAACTAGATCACCCCTCATATGGAATCGAGATGACAACGCGTCACACCAGTCAATCCAGCTGGTTCACCGTTATTGCTGCTGTGAAGGACAGTTACGGCTCCGCCATGGGTCACATCGACACCTTTGAGACCTGGGCACGCGGTGATGTGTGGGTTGTCTCCCCCGACCACCCGGACTACGAGACCGTCTGTGGTATCTACGCCGATAGCCCTGAAAGTGCCGTAGAAGAATACATCGACAATTATCGGCCCACGCAACGCCAGCTCACGCTTTTCTAACACTTGAACGAAAGGAGGCAGCCTCTATGAAGCGGACCACCTACAAACGTGCTCGCTTCCAATTCTGGGATATCGAGTCACTAGCCAACGTTTTCACTATCGCTCTTTTCGACCGAGAAACTCGCGCTCTTGACGTGTTCTATCTCGTTGATCGAGGAACCCCTGTTGGCGATGAACTCCGTCAGCACCCCCTCGACCACAAAGCGGTACTTGTTGCTATCGCCAAGCGGAACCCAGCGTGGGCGAAGCTATGGAAGCCTGGTGAAATTCCCACGCTCCGCTTGCATAACCTCAGCACATGGGAAGCGAACCACCTCTTGGCTCGCACCTTTGGACTCAGTGATGCATCCCCTGTCAGCGACCCCGCGTCTCGCAGTACGTATCTGTCCATGTATCGCCCCGTATGCGATACAGACCCACAGTACGACCCCGAGGTCCACCCGTTCCTGTGCGGGTACAACTCGGCAAACTACGACACGACCATGCTGAGCATTTACTTAGCAAGCGTGATGGAACGAACGCAAGACCCCATCCGCAAAGCTCGTGAACTTGCTATGTTGGCATCGACAGACGAAGAAAAGCGTCGTATCGGTGAGGGTTTGTTAAACACCTGCAAACTCGCTTTTGAGCGCTCAACCATTCCTGTGACAGCTGCTGAGATTCGCAGGCACAACGACATGCTGTTCGCCGATGATTACATCCGTCAAATGCCCTCGTATTTGAGGTCAACGGCTGTTTCCAAAGGTAAGGGCAGCAAAGGGTCGGCGTATCTCATCAGGCAGGCCATGATCCAATCGGGTCGCCACCTTGATATCGCACGCTTCAATGAGAAGCAGCAACGCGTGGGTCTCAAGCGTTTGCTTGGAATGCTCGGATTTCAGATTCTCGAATCTGACCGACTGAGCAACAAAACCACCATCGAAACGATGGACGATTTGATTGAACTCATCGCATACAACGTGAGCGATGTTGTCAACCTTGCTCACCTGGCTGATCACCCGACCTACTCGGGCGGATTCGACCTCAAGCACGCCTTAATGGTCGATTACCCCGAGACTGTGTACGACGCAGTTCGAGGCTCCAAGTCGAAGCCAGACTGCCAACCCAGCCGCGTGCGATACGACAGGCTCACACCTGATTCAACGTCAGCGAAGTTCGTTGCACGCGTTCTTGCTCCGTATGAGCGATTGAAGGACATAAAAACCGTGTCCTTCATGTACCCCTCGAAGCAACGAGCGCAAGAACTGGGTATTGAGCAGTTCGATGTTCTCGAACTGGCGAAAACCTTCTTCTACGAAAGTATTGAAGACGCCAAGGCTCGTGCAGCTTTCGACGAGGTATACGTCTATTACGCGAGCATTCGTGGGAAGAACTTTAACGGATCGGATGCCTATGTATCCGACTACAGTTTCGACCCAGAATGCAACAACGTTGACGATGATGGAGTCATCACTGCATACAAACTCAGTGACATTCCTAAGCGACCGACGAATATCCCGTACTTTAGAAAAGATGGAACGCCGACATCGTGTTTCGCAACATTTTCAACAGGCGGGATTCACGGAGCCGAAGCAAACCTGGCCCTTTTCGAGGACCACAATGCTGAGGCTCGTGCACTGCAAGATCTCATTGACACCATCATCGATACGCTCCAAGTTCGCGATCTACCCGAGCCTGAGCAGGCTTTGGCGATTCGCAAACAGATTCGTGTCACCCTACCTAACGATCAGGTGATCCCGTGGCAGCAGGTCTTGATGACCAAGTCTTCGCCCAACCCTGAGCGAGGCGCGTTCTTCAAGCCTGTGCGCAACAAGGAACTGTTTGTCATGCGAAGCGACGGGTCAAACAAGTTGGACCCAGCCTATGCAATGACATCGATCGCCAAGGCTGTTCACGAGGATTTCTCGTCGTACTACCCACTGTTGCTCACCAACTTGTCCGCGTTCTACAACGAAGCCCTGGGTGAAGACCGTTACGGTAAGCTATACCAGGACAAGGAACGTTTCGGACGCTTGATGAAGGATCCCTCGATCACCGCTGAGGAACGAGAGATGTTCGCTTCCAAGCGAAGCGGCGTCAAACTCTTGCTCAACAGTGCATCAGGCGCAGGCGACACTGAGTTCGAAGGTTCTCCCATCCGCATGAACAACATGATCATCTCTATGCGATTGATCGGACAGTTGTTCTCGTGGATGATCGGACAGGCTCAAACCCTTGAGGGTGCGCGCATCATCTCGACGAACACCGATGGTTTGTACTCGGCAGACATTGATCTGGAGACAAACAATCGCGTTCTCGATGAACAATCGCAGCGCATTCACGTCCTGATCGAACCTGAAGAACTTCTTCTCGTCTCAAAGGACTCGAATAACCGAATCGAATTGTCCCTGCCACCCGCGCAGGCAGACGGAACGATTCGACCCCAGGATGCAAAGATTCTCAGCGCATCGGGATCTTCGCTGGCGTGCTGGCGCAAGCCGTCTCCGACGAACTCACTGGCACATCCAGCTGCTCTTGACCGAGCCATGGCCGTGTACTTGCGTTCGATCGCAGTGTCCGATCCCGATGCGATTAACCGCCCGGTTGATACATCTGTAGCCTGCGAGATCATGAAGACAATTGCGCATCAGAAGGACTCGGTGGAAGCCCTGCTCTTGTTCCAAAACGTGATCGCAGCTTCTCCGAGTATGCTCACGTTCCACTATGCCTGTGATCCGATCTCTGATGGAGAAGATGACAGTGCGCAGACTATTAGGAACCCCAGGGCGCTCCAGCACTACAACCGTGTGTTCGTGGTGAAACCGGGTACACCCGGAGCTGTCTCCTTGGGAGCAGCGGGAGCGTGGAAAGTCAGCGCGACAACCGCTGAGTCTCGCCAGAAGCGAGGCGATGCATCTGTCGTGCGCACCGATGCAGTAGCCAACGCGATCATGATCGCAAACGGCTATGCTCCTGATGCTATGACGGCTCACCGCCTCGGCATTCAGTTGGCTCCATCGGATCAAGACATCACCACGCGTAAGATCACGGGTATCGAACCAACCTGGCACATGCTGATCGTCAACCACGATCTCATGTGCCTGAGCGAGGATCAACGCCGCGCTCTCATCGATCAACTCGATCTTGAGACCTACGCGCAAATGTTCGCTCAGTCCTTCGAGTCGAACTGGATGAACACCATTCCGCAACCGGAGTCTGAGGACACCGACGAAGAAAACACAGAAAGGAGCGACTCATGACCGCCCACAAACAGATGCGCGTGAAGGGTCACACCCTCATCGCAGAAGGGAAGCCTTTCACCAAGTGGGCAGATCGAATCTTCCCCGAGGTCGGACCAGATGACCAGACAACCATCACCGGACGAGCCATGTGTTCGTGCGGAGCGATGTCTGATCCTCTGCCATCTGACCGTGCTCGCATCCGTTGGCACACTGCCCATAAACAGGAAGTAATCGCCAATGGGACGCCCTGAGCACTACGTTGAGGGCTACCTCGTCGACGAATGTCGACGCCGGGGGTGGTGGACTGCAAAGTTCACTTCCCCCGGTATGCGAGGGGTTCCCGATCAGATCATCGTCACACCAAAAAGAACCTGTTTCGTCGAAACAAAAAGCGACGTCGGCTCCGTGCGTCGTCAGCAAATCAGAGTGATTACCATGATGCGCCGCGCCGGAGCACACGTCTACGTCGCTCATACCAGGGCCGACGTAGACGCTATTATCGAAGAACTATCTACATACAACCAGATTTGAGGTTTTTACATGACCACCGAAACAACTCATGAATCAATCATTGATCACGATGTGATCGTCTTTTCCAAGCCCAATTGCGTGCAGTGCGAGCAAACCAAGCGACTGTTGACGCGCGGCGGCATCTCGTTCCACGAGGTGAACATTGAAGACATGTCAATCCGGCTCACCGACCAAGGTTACAAGACTCCGTACGAGTTTTGCACAACCGTTCTCGAAGCCCAAGCTGCACCCGTCGTTATGGCTCGCGTAAGCGCAGTTTCCGACGATGATCCTGAGCCGCGCTATTGCGACTACACGTTCTGGACAGGCTTTAGGCCCGACCGCATCAAAACGATTTCAAACTAGCTGATCGGACACGCATATGCAGACACGTGGCCCGCTATCATACCAAGACGTAATCAACCGTAAAAAGCGCTTGTCTAGGTACAGCATGTTTGTGACCACCATCGACCAAGATCATAAGAACCTCTCGTTCTTTTGGCCGAATGACCCTCTTGGTCAGGCGAACTTTGCGTTTGAATGTCACCTTGCGCCAACGTCCGTCACTGTGTATGGCGACCGCATCCAGACGGTGACTTTTCAATCGCAAGATGCAGATATCATGAACAGCGTTCTCATCCAACCGAAGGTCTCCTACAGTGAATGTGCGCAGTTCCTTGATATATCTGAGCGCGAAAAGTTTGCACTCATCTATCGATGGAACATGAAACAGTTCCTTCTCGATATCAGGCCATCTGTGAGGCGATGGGTACTTCTTAACGTCCCTGATAACATGTGGGAACCCACCCTCAAAGAGATGTTGACCCAAATTGCACACACGGTTTCTCCAGACAGAGAACAGCCACCGTTCACGCAACTGTTGAATATGTTCTTTGTTATCGGAGACATGGTCGTTCAAGGTTCGACAATTGTTCACCCCGAAGATCAGCCGCCTTTGGACATCTCTCCTGAGTGGATGTGGACCTGCTCAGCTCTTCGCCACGCCGCGAAGATGTATGCTCGTCACAACAATTCGCTGACCAAACAGGAGAAACGTGAGCTGAGACGTCCTCGAAAGTGATGCAAACAGGCGATCCAAAAAAATATCACCCCGGCGCTCTCCGCAGGTACGCCGGGGTGATATCAGAAAGGAAAGAAATCGACCAACCCAGCTCCCACTACCGAGAATAAATAAAACCCGTTAGAAAGAATGAAGATGGTTAATCCCGATATCACTCATATTAGCACACCGCGATACATCGGACAAGGAGAAAAGAACGCCATGAATACAGTCACATACATCACCGATACCAACCATGATCCCCATACCCACTACATCCTTGATGAGCACGATCAGAGTGACGATACCTACTTGAGGTTCT
>ERZ773265.14-NODE-14-length-114452-cov-16.841185_pt1 | contig 114452 bp, 100 predicted proteins | sample MGYA00580512_ERZ773265 | MGnify/ENA primary metagenome ERZ773265 (study PRJEB29015, sample SAMEA2738169) | human oral metagenome | biome: human oral; feature: human-associated habitat; material: saliva | place: China | collected 2183 ... | reverse complement strand
CGCGAGCTGGGTTTAGAACGTCGTGAGACAGTTCGGTCCCTATCCTCTGCGCGCGTTGGAAACTTGAGAAGGGCTGTCCCTAGTACGAGAGGACCGGGACGGACGAACCTCTGGTGTGCCAGTTATCCTGCCAGGGGTATGGCTGGTTTGCTACGTTCGGGATGGGTAACCGCTGAAAGCATCTAAGCGGGAAACTAGCTTCGAGATTAGGTTTCCGTCCCATTTTGTTGGGGGGAGGTTCCCGGTAGATTACCGGGTTGATAGGCTAGGAGTGTAGACATTGTAAGGTGACCAGCTTACTAGTACTAATTGACCGATAACTAACAATAAATTCTTGTTTTACTGGCCTTGTTTGGTTGGTGGTTTGTTTTTGATGGTGTTTGCGTCCACTGTGCGGTTCACGGCCAACACGGCCTGATGGGCTCCCTTGTTTGGGGGTTTGTGGGTTGGGTTGGTACATGTGGATATTTGTTTCACTGACTGGTGAGTGATCACCTCCTTTTTTGGGGTGTTGCTTGTTTGGTTGTGTTGGTGGTTTTAGCGAGGGGGTTACACCCAGTATCCTTTCCGAACCTGGAAGTTAAGCCTTTCTGCGCTGATGGTACTGCAACTGGTGGGTTGTGGGAGAGTAGGGCACTGCCAACCGTTTCCTTGAGTGAGTGGACCGGGGGATGCTGGCCTGTTTGTGGGTTGGTGTTTCCCGGTCTTCTTTTTTGGTGGTGGGGGTGTTTGGTCCTTGTTTAGGGGGTCGGCGCCCCCACCACCTTTTTTTGTTTTGTTTGTGGTGTGTTTGGGGGGTGGTTGTTGGGACCACCCCCCTTTTTTTTGTGTGTTTATGGGGCGCTTGCTGTTAAAGGTAGTCAAAGACACGCCTGCCGTTAGGCGCCAGACATACTAGAACTGCACCTACCCGGCTAAACTTGATACTAGGTTTCTACGTATATTCTCAACTAAACAGGATGGTTTTGATGGCGCAACGCTTTGATGATTCTCGTTCAGGCGGCGATAACCGCAATCAGGGGCGTGGCGGCGACCGCCATAGTGCCGATCGACGTCGTCGAGATGACGCACCGCGCAACCGTTCTGGAGCACGTGACTACCGCAGCGAAGGCCAGCGCGGACACTACCGCAACAATGATGAGCGCAGCCGCGACCGTCGCCATGATGGCGAACGCTACGGCGAACGTCGTGACGGTGGCCGTAACTGGCGTGATGGTGAGCGTCGTGATGAGCGTCCGCGCCGCGAAGAAGGTCGCCGCGACGAGCGCAATTGGGGCGATCGTCCCCGCCGCGACGAGCGTGGCTGGCAAGAGCGTGGTCACGAGCGCCGTCGTGATGATGGGCGCCGTGAAGAGCGTAACTGGCGTGATGGTGAGCACCGCGAAGAGCGTCCACGCCGTGAGGGAGACCGTCGTGATGAGCGTCCGCGCCGCGACGGCGAACGCTCAGACTTCCGTCGTGGCCAGGGCCGTGGTGGCAACCGTAACGGCCGTTTTGACCGTGACCGCCTGCGCGGCGAGCGCCGCAACTCGCGTCCACCCCAGCGTAACCGTGTGCCCGAGCCGGAGCTGCCTGAAGACGTTAGCGCCAAGGACCTAGACAGCACTGCCCGCATGGGGTTGCGCGCGCTTAGCCGCCTCAACGCCGAAAACATTGCCCGTCACCTAGTGATGACCCAGCGTCTGCTAGAAACCGACCCGGAAGTCGCTTATGCCCACGCTCGCTATGCTGCCTCACACGCCGGCCGTATCGCTATTGTGCGTGAAGCTGCCGGTATCGCCGCCTACGTGGCCGGACTGTACTCAGAGGCGCTGCGTGAACTGCGCGCTGCCCGTCGCCTCAGCGGCATGGACACCATGTACCGCGCCATGGAAGTTGACTGTGAGCGTGCCCTGGGCCGCCCTGACGCCGCACTGCGCTCGGCCCAGAATGCTCTACAGCTAGACCTGGAAGACGACGAGCGCGCTGAGCTGGCCATTGTGGTCACCGGCATCTACCACGACCAGGGCAATGACGAGCTGGCCCTGATCACCATTGAGGACGCCATCCGTAAGGCTCCCAAGGACACTGAGACCCTGCGTCGCCTGCACTCCGTGCGCGCTGACCGCCTAGAAGACCTGGGCCGGGTGCGTGAAGCTGAGGCTATTCGTGAGCGCATTTACGTGCCCGAAGAGCCCGAAGTGGAGCTGTACGACATTGAGGAAGAATCCGCCCCTGAACTGGCCGAAATTGCTCGCCAGCTAGAGGAGCAGAGCCAGGCTGAGGCTGCTGAGCGTCGCCGTGAGGCTGAGAAGCTAGAGGCTGCCCGCCAAAGCGCCGCTGGTGCCGAGGTTGGTGCTGCTACTGAGGGCATCGAGGGTGCCGACGGCGCCGAGGATGCAGATGCCGCCGCTGCTGAGAGCGAGGCTGCGGACTCTGCTGTGGGTAGTTATACCGACGACGTCGTAGACGCCGTCAAGGACGCTGCGGATGAGGCGGATGACGCCGCAGCGACTGATGAAGAAGAGCCCGAGGTAGTCGCTGAGGAAAGCGAGCCCGAGGCAACTGAAGCAGCCGACAGCGCTGACGACGTCGTCGACCCCATTGCCGCCGAGGTAGAGGACGTAATCGAAGGACGCAGCAAATGAGCGCCACCCTGCTGGGCACCACCAAGCCGCTAGTTGAAGAATTTGAACTTGCCCTGCTGGACCTAGATGGGGTGTGCTACTCCGGCGCAGACCCGGTTGTGCACGCCACCGACTCAGTCATGGCGGCCAAAGGCCAGGGGCTACGCACCTGCTTTGTCACCAACAACGCCTCACGCACCCCCGCCCAGGTGATAGCTAAACTTGCCGGCTTTGGCATTGAGGCAGATGAGCAGCAGATCTACACCGCCGCCATGGACGCGGTGGCGCTACTAGCTGAGCATGTGCCGGCCCCAGCAACCGTGCTAGTAGTTGGCGGCGCCGGGGTGGAGCAGGCCCTAACCGAGGCTGGATACACCACTACCCGCAGCGCCCTAGACAACCCGGCCGCAGTGGTACAGGGCTATGATCCCAGTGTTGACTGGGCGGCCATGAGTGAAGCCGCCTACGCCATCACCAACGGGGCCCTGCATGTGGCCACCAACCTGGACTCCACCTTGCCTACCGAGCGCGGCTTTGCGCTAGGTAACGGCTCGCTGGTGGCCGCAGTAGTGCACGCCACCGAACGCCAGCCGCTAGCTGCCGGTAAGCCTTTCGCCGGTATCTACACGCGCGCCATCGCCCGCTCCGGTGGCGGCAAAGCCATCGCGGTAGGTGACCGGCTAAACACCGACCACGCCGGGGCACGCCAATCCTCGCTGCCCTCGCTGCACGTACTTACCGGTGTGGCCAGCGCACGCGACGTTCTGCTAGCCCCGCCCCAGTACCGGCCCACCTTCCTGCACACCGACCTGCGCGGTTTGCTTGAGCCCCAACCCCAGCCCCAACGCACTGCTGCAGGCTGGCAGGTGGGTGACGCCGTCGCCAAGGTAGAAAACGGCGCCGTAACCCTAAGCTTTGACGGTAAAAACGTTGAGCTGGGCGGCCAGAGCGTAACTTTGAGCCTAAACGCCTACCGGGCCGCCGCCGTGGCTGCCTGGGACCTGGCTGATCAGGGCCAAACCCTAATCAACCTGCCAGACATCACGGTTGCAGAAACGCGTTAATGGCTAGGCTGACCCGCTTAGACACCGAGCTGGTACGCCGCCAGCTAGCACCTTCACGTAACCAGGCTGCCGCGCTTATCAGCGATGGCAAAGTGAAAGTTGACGGTCAGGTAGTTACCAAACCTGCCCGGCAGGTCAACCCGGCGCAAGCCATTTTGGTAAGCCAAGACCAGGGGCCTAACTATGTTTCACGCGGCGCCCACAAACTAGCTGGCGCCCTAGACATCCTGGCCCAGCGTGGGATTGAGGCTACGGTTGCCGGGCGTCAATGCCTCGACGCCGGCGCCTCCACCGGGGGCTTTACCGACGTTTTGCTGCGGCGCGGGGCGGCCCGGGTTACCGCCGCTGACGTGGGCTATGGGCAGCTGGCCTGGTCACTACAAAGCGATCCACGCGTAAACGTCATGGACCGCACCAATGTGCGCACCCTGGCAGCCGGGGACATCACCCCTGCCCCCACCCTGGTGGTTTCGGATCTATCTTTTATCTCCCTGACCCTGGTGTTGCCGGCGCTGGTGGCAGTGGCCGACGCCGCCGCTGACTTCCTGCTAATGGTTAAGCCCCAGTTTGAGGTAGGTAAAGAACTCATCGGACACGGCGGGGTGGTGCGTGACGTGCGCCTACACGCCCAGGCCATCACCAAGGTGGCCACCTGTGCGTTAGAGCTAGGTTTAAGCATTGAGGCCGTGGCCCCCTCGCCACTGCCCGGGCCGGCCGGAAACGTAGAGTACTTCCTGTACATGCACGCTGGCACTGAAAACTCCTTGACCGCTGCTGACTTACAAGCTGAGATAGAAGCAGCCATAATTTCAGGTCCGGCTGGAAAAGGTGCGAAAGCTAAGCTTCGCCGCTAAGCCAAGATAGGGGAGGAAGATTTTGGCCGCTGCGCGCACAACCTCACCGCGTAGAGTTTTGGTGCTCGAAATGAATCGAGCCTTGCCCCCATCAACTATTCGCAGCCCGCGTGAACCTTCTAGCTCACAGCTAGACACTGTCTCTAAGGCTTTGGCTAAACATGGGGTGCAGGTGCTACGCAAACGCAGCCAAGCTAAACAGGCCCAGGCCATTGTGGTGCTGGGAGGCGACGGCACAATCTTGTCTGCCGCTGAAATTGCGCGCGAATACGACATTCCTCTGCTGGGGATCAACACTGGCCACGTAGGTTTTTTGGCTCAAGCTGAGCCCGCTGAAATGCTTGACGCCATTGAGGCGCTAGCTGAAGGCGACTACACAGTAGAGCCACGCATGACCCTGGCGGTATCTGTGCGCCAACCCAATGGGGACACCAGCCACGGCTGGGCTCTTAACGAAGCAGCCTTGGAGCGGCGCGACCGGGCGCATATGGCCGAAATTTCTTTAGGTATTGATGGCCACGCCGTCTCCTCATTTGGCTGTGACGGCCTGATAACCGCCACCCCTACCGGCTCAACCGCCTACGCCTTTAGCTGTGGTGGGCCAGTGGTGTGGCCAGACACCCAAGCCATGCTGGTGGTGCCGGTGGCCGCCCACGCCCTGTTCACCCGGCCCCTAGTAATTGGCCCGCATTCACGCCTGGAAGTGCAGGTACAGTGGTGCGGCGATTATCCTTGTGAAATCTGGTGCGACGGGCGCCGTTCCATAACAGCTCCAGCTGGCTCAACAGTGAGTGTGAGCGTGGCGCAGCGCCCAGTGAAATTGATCCGTATTGGCCAGATGCCCTTCTCGGCGCGTCTGGTAGCTAAATTCGAGCTGCCCGTGCGCGGCTGGCGTGAATCTAAGAGTCATTAATGATTGAAACTATTTCCATAGAAAACCTTGGTGTTATCGCCCAAGCTGAACTGCCGTTAGGTCCGGGACTAACCGCCCTAACCGGTGAGACTGGCGCAGGTAAAACCATGGTGCTTACCTCCCTGAAACTACTGTTGGGCAGCAAAGCTGACCCGGCGATTGTGCGCGCGGGCACCCAGCGTTGCGTGGTTGAGGGTGCCTTTGCTTTAGAAGAAGACGCCAAGTGCATCCAAATCGCTCAGGAAGCCGGCTGTGAAATTGAAGATGACCTGCTGCTAGCCTCCCGGGTGGTGCCTGCAACTGGTCGCTCGCGTGCACACCTAGGGGGCCGGGCCGTACCTGCCTCGGTACTTGGCCAGGTAGGTAGTCGCTTAGTGTCTATCCATGGGCAAGCTGACCAGCTGCGCCTGCGTACCGCCGCCGCCCAACGCCGCGCCCTGGACGCCGTCGGAGGTAGCGAGCATGAACAGCTGTGCCGCCAATACAGCAGCTGCTACCGCGCCTGGAACCAGGCCCGCCAAAACCTAGAAACCTGGCGTGAACAGGCACTGGCTCGTGAAGGCGAAATTGCTGGCCTGCGCCACGCCCTCGAACAGCTAGAAGCCCTAGACCCCAAGCCGGGGGAGGACCAGGCCCTGGCTGAAGAAGCCTCCCGCCTAGAAAACCTAGACCTGCTGCGTAGTGGGGCCGCCCAGGCCGCCAACGCCATTAGCGGTGATGAGCTTAACGACGACGTCGCTAACGTTATCGCGCTAGTTTCCGTGGCCCGCCGCTCACTAGAAAACGCTGCCGACCACGACCCGCGCCTAGCCTCCCTAATGCCCCGGCTTAACGAAGTGGCAGCACTGACCAGTGACCTAGCCATGGAGCTAACCGACTACCTGGCTGACCTCGATGCCGACCCTGACCGCCTGGCCTGGGTGCATGAGCGGCGCGAACAGCTACGGCGCAGTTGCCTAGAAATTGGTGGCTTGGGCCAAGTATTTGCCAATGTAGATGAGCTACTAGCTTTTGGCCAGCACTGCGCCGCCCGCCTATCGCAACTGGATGGGCCGCTAGATCGCGAAGCAGAGCTAGCAGCTGAAGTTGAGCGCACCGGTAAAGAACTAAAAACTGTTGCCAAACGCCTAAGCCAAGCCCGCACTAAACTCGCCAAGCTACTAAGCCAGCAGGTCAGCGCCGAGCTGGAGGGTTTAATGATGCGTGGGGCCAAGCTGCAAGTACGGCTTAACCCGTTAGAGCAGCCCGGCCCTACCGGCATGGAAGAAGTAGAGCTGCTGCTACGCGCCCACCCTGGCGCGGCGGCGCTACCGCTAGAAAAAGGCGCCAGTGGCGGTGAACTAAGCCGTATCATGCTGGCCTTGGAAGTAGTTCTGGCACAACACACCGCCACCAAACGCCACACCTTCGTCTTTGACGAAATTGACGCCGGTGTTGGTGGGCGCGCCGCCGTAGAAATCGGCCGTCGCTTAGCTGCCCTGGCCCGTCACCATCAGGTGATTGTGGTTACGCACCTAGCGCAAGTAGCCGCCTGGGCCCAAACCCAACTGGTTGTAGTCAAACAGGTAGGACAAGCCAGTAATGAAGCCACAACCACCGCCGTCGAGACCGTAAGCGGACCTGAGCGAGTGCGGGAACTGGCGCGAATGCTATCAGGACAAAGTGACTCACAAACGGCTTTACGCCACGCCGAGGAGTTACTTGAACAAGCGAACATGGCACAATCGAAGCTGTGAAGCTACCCTTCCGTAAAAATGCAGCGTCCACCGCAGACCTATCACAGGGTCGAGTGCGGGTAGATACGCGTACCAAGAATCTAACCAAACGCCTACAACCAGGCGAAATTGCCGTCATCGACCACGGCGACCTAGACCGGGTAGCCGCCGAAGCCCTGGTGGAATGCCAGGTGCGGGCAGTTCTTAACGCCTCGCCGTCGGTGTCAGGGCGTTACCCAAACCTAGGCCCAGACGTGCTGCTAGACAACGGCATTGTGCTAATTGACGGCCTAGGCCCAGACATCATGACCCTGCATGAGGGCAGCCAAATACGCATTGAGGAAGACGGCCAGGTTTTCTCCAAATCCGGCAAGCTAATCGCCCAGGGCACGCTGCAAACCAAGGAAAGCGTAGCCCAGCTAATGGACCAAGCCCGCCAGGGCCTATCGCACCAGTTGGAAGCCTTCGCTGCCAACACCATGGACTATATGAAGCAGGAACGCGACCTGCTGCTAAACGACGTGGGTATGCCTGAGCTACGCACCAACTTCTCCGGCAAACATGTGCTGGTAGTGGTGCGCGGCTATAGCTACAAAGAAGACCTAAAAGCGCTACGCTCCTACATTCGCGAATATCGCCCCATCATCATTGGTGTAGACGGCGGCGCTGACGCGGTTATGGAAATCGGTTTCAAACCCGACCTGGTAGTTGGGGATATGGACTCAGTTTCCGACAAGGCCCTAAAGAGCGGCGCCGAGATTATTGTGCACGCCTACCGTGACGGGCGCGCCCCAGGGCTATCTCGGGTAGAAGAACTAGGGGTAGAGCACACTGTCTTTGCCGCCACCGGCACCAGTGAAGACATCGCCATGCTGATCGCCGATTCTGGCGGCGCCCAGCTGATCGTGGCGGTGGGCACCCACGTAACCTTGCTGGAATTTTTAGACAAGGGCCGTGAAGGTATGAGCTCCACCTTCCTAACCCGCCTTAAGGTAGGCTCCAAACTAATTGACGCCAAGGGCGTTTCGCAGATCTACCACACCCGCGTCTCTAACTGGCAAATTATTTTGCTGGCACTAGCTGGACTACTAGCCATTTTTGCGGCGCTATACGCTACACCTGCTGGTCAGACCCTATTAGGGCTGCTGGCGGCCGGTATTGATGACATGGTTGATACCGTGCGCTCATGGGTTGGCCTACGCCCCACCACCCCCAATATTTAAGGACTACTGCCATGATTGACTTTCGCTACCACCTAGTTTCTCTGATCGCGGTGTTCATGGCGCTAGCTGTCGGCGTGGTGTTGGGGGCCGGCCCCTTGCAGGGTACGCTCGGCAGCGCACTATCTGACCAAGTAACCCAGCTGCGTGCAGACCGCAACAGCCTCTCACGCAACCTGGAAACCACCCAGAAAGCCGTCAACGACCGCGACAGCTACATCAGCGCCAGCTCCAAGACCCTACTGGCAGGGTCTTTGTCTGGGCAGCGAGTGGCTGTGGTGAGCCTGCCGGGAGCCAATAGCGACGACGTCGACGCTACCGTAAGCGCCCTGACCAACGCCGGCGCCACCATCAGCGCCCGCGTAAGCCTAACCGACGCCTGGGTGAGCAAGAGCCGCGAAACTTTCCGCTCCACCTACGCCGCCCAGTTCGCCAGCTACCTGCCCGGCACCGTTAAGGCCGCCAGCGGCAACGAACTGTTGGGTCAGGGCCTAGCCGTAGCCCTAACCAGCCCCGAATCCCAGGGCTCAAACCTGCAGGATCTACTCACCGCCTCTGAAAACCCCCTGATCAAGGTGGAAAGCAAGGACGGTGTCGCCGGGCGCATTGTGGTAGTAGGCCCGCGTTCAGTTGACCCCAAGAGCGTCAACTCCACCGAGGCTTCAGCCCAAAACACCAACTGGCTCACCGCCCTGCGTGGAGTCAGCTCCGTGGCCCCCACCGTGCTAGAGGGCGCCGCTAGCAGCGACACAGATCTAGTTTCAGCCGCCCGCAGCGCCGGCACCACCCTAACCACCGTGGACAGTGTGGGCTCAGCACCCGCCGCAGTTACCTCCGCCCTGGCCCTGGCCAACGCCAAGGCAGCCACCAAAGCCGCCTACGGTTTCGCCGCTAACGCCGACGGCCTCATGCCCGGCGTGGCCAAGTAGTAGCCAAGTAAAACCGGAGCAAATAAACAGGAGCTAGCCTTATGCGCCTTAGTATCAGCCCCCGGCAGCTGCCCGTAGTAGGCGCCGGCATCGGGGTATGCGCCGGCCTTGGTTATGTGCTGCGCCGCAAACGCATTAAAGCCAGCCAATGGGAACGCACTAATTTCCACGGCGTAACCGTGAGCCTACGCGGAGGCGTGGCCATGGCCGGTGCCGCCGTGGCTAGCGCCGCCGTGGCCAGCGCGCTCAGCGACCAGCCCCGTGCCGCCCTGGGTGGGGTAGTGGCCGCCTTAGGTGGGGGAGTGGCCGGCTATATCGACGACGTCGATCAAGGCGCCCACGACGGCGGCAAGGTAGCTAAAGGCCTCAAGGGCCACCTAGGCGCCCTAGCCCACGGGCAGGTAACTACCGGTGTAATCAAAATCGCTGGAATTGGCGCTAGCGCGCTCGCGGCAAGCGCCCTGGTGGGGTCTAAAGCCACCAGCGTGAGCGGGAAAGCAGCTGACCTGGCGCTAAATACGGTGCTAATTGCTGGCACCGCTAACCTAGCTAACCTGCTGGATCTGCGTCCGGGGCGGGCCCTTAAAGCCACCGTGCTGGTGGCTACGCCGCTAAGCTACTTCAGCTGCGCGGCTGCAAAGACCTCGGCCTCGCCGGCTAGTGCCCAGCGTTTGCTGGCTAGCGGGCTTAACGCCGCCGCTATCACTGCCCTGGTGGAAGACCTACAAGAAACCACCATGCTGGGAGACACCGGCGCCAACGCTGCCGGCGCCCTGCTGGGTACCTCCCTGGCAGCCAATGACTCCTGGAAATTGCGTCTGGGGACCGCCCTGGGCGTGGTGGGTTTGATTTTGGCTTCTGAGAAAGTCTCGTTTTCTAAGGTGATTGCCGCCAACCCGGCCCTGAACTGGCTTGACCAGCTATGGCGTCGCCCGTTGTAAAATCTCGCGGCGCCCACCCGGAGGATGAAGGCCTCACTTCTGCTAATCAAGGCGTTAAGACCGGCGCCTCCCTGGGGGCTAAAGCAGGCCAGGTAGGCACCTTCACCCTAGCCTCGCGACTGCTGGGATTTTTGCGCTGGGTAGTGCAGGCAGCCACGGTTGGCTCTGGCGCCATGGCGGGGGCCTACAGCTCCGCCAACCAGATCCCCAACGTGTTTTACGAGGTGGTGGTGGGGGGAGCCCTGGCTGGCACAGTAGTACCCCTACTAGCTGGCGCTATTGCCCACGGTCAACGCGAAAAGGTGCGTGAGACTGCTAGTGGCCTGCTGGGTTTAACCCTGGCGGTGCTGCTACCCCTGGCAGTGTTGATGGCGTTATTTGCTGAGCCTTTGGCGCAGCTGCTGGTCACCAGCGACACTCGTATGGGCGCCGATAAGGCCGCAATTGTCTACTGGGGTGGCAGTCATCAGTTGGTGGTGGCGTTTTTGCGCATGTTTGCCCTGCAAATCCCGCTTTATGGCTTGGGTGTGGTGCTCACTGGCGTGCTACAGGCTTACAACCGTTTCACCTGGCCGGCGCTGGCCCCGATTTTTTCCAGTCTGGTAGTGATGCTTACCTATGGCATCTATGGCGCGCTTATAGATGCAGGTCACTACGCTCAGGCGGTGCTTACCCTGGGGTGGGGTACAACTGCGGGCGTGGCCGCGCTGAGCTTGCCGCTGCTGTGGCCGGTGCATCGCCTAGGGTTGGGGCTGCGTGCACGCCTGCGTCTGCCTGCGGGTACTTTCACCCAGCTGCGCTCACTGGCCGGGGCGGGGATTGCAGCCCTGATTGCCCAGCAGATAAGCGTGCTAACGGTGGTGGCGGTTGCGCGTCGCTACGGCAGTGCCGGCACGATCGCTATCTACCAGTACACCCAGGCTATCTACGTTTTGCCCTATGCGGTTCTCGCAGTGCCCCTGGCCACGGTGGTATATCCGCAGTTGGCGGCCCGTTTAGCGGCTAAGCATGTTTCACGTGAGACAAAGGATCTAATCGCTAACTCTACGGCTTTGGTTACTTTGGCAGCCTGCGTGGGCGCGGGGGCTTTGATGCTCGGGGCGCCGGTGGCCCAGCAGGTTTTTGGGCTGATCACCACGGTGGACTATATGGGGGCCGCGCTGGTGGCTTTCGCCCCGGGCCTGGTGGGTTACGCCCTGATTTATCAGCTCACCCGGGTGCTGTATGTGCTCGACGCCGCCCGTAGCGCCGCCCTGGCTACTTGCCTGGGTTGGTTGGTGGTGGCCGGCGCTAGTTGGATGTTTAGTGCTAACGCTAAAGGCGCAGCGGTGCTGGTGTATTTGGGGGCTGCCTCCTCAGCTGGTATGAGCCTGGCTGGGGTGGCTTTAGCGCTGGTATTGGCGCGCCGGGTAGGGGCTAGAGCCTTGGTGCCCAGCTTGAAAATAGTGGCTTTGTATCTGGTGGTGAGCGCGCCGGCATTAGCACTAGCGCAGCTACTTGACCCCACTAGTGCGCTAGGAATAGTGGGCTTGTTAGCTTTGGCTTTAGCTGTAGCTGGCGTTATAGCCCTAGGTGGGGTCCGTTTGGTGCCCCAAAGCATTAAGGTGTTGCGCTCACGTAAAGCGCTGGCCAAGACTGAGCAGGAGTGAGCATGACGCGCGTTTTAGAGTTAAGCGCCCAGGCCGCCGGGGGAGTGCGCGCACACATCCGCCAGGTGTCCCAGCTACTGGCTAAAGACGGCCATCAGGTTTTGCTGGCGGGACCTAGCAATGTCATCTCGCCGGCCGACGGCGCTGTGAGTGGTGCTTGCCCGCGCACTTACCAAATCGATATTGGTGCCCGCCCTTCAGGAGCTGACTTAAAGGCACTGCGTCAACTAAAACAGCTGGCCGCCACTGTAGAGGTAATTCACGCCCACGGCCTGCGCGCGGGAGCTTTAGCGGTGCTGGCCGCTAAGCGTCTACCTGCCGCCAAGCGCCCGCGCGTAGTGGTGACCTTACACAATTTGCCGGTAGGCTCAGCCCCCACCCGCCTGGTAGGCAAGGCCCTGCACCTAGTGGTGGTTAAAGGCGCTGACTATGTGCTCACCGTAAGCCCAGATCTACTTAAAAAAGCCAAACAGCTAGGCCTAAAGGCAGGGGAAATCGCGGTTGTGCCCGCCCCGGCTCGTGACTGCGCGGACTGCGGTTGCATGGATCGCGCCGCCCAGTCAGAAATCAGCCAGGCTAGTGCGCAGAGTTCGGACGCTGGCTCTGGTGTTGGCACTGGCTCTGGTGTTGGCGCCGGTTCTAGTTATGGCGCCAGCTCTGCGGCTGGCTGTGGCGCTACCCCGTGCGTGCTTACCATTGCTCGCCTGGCCCCCCAAAAAGGCTTGGACCTGCTGCTAGAAGCAGCCACCCTAATCAAACAGCGCGGCCTTAACTTCACCTGGCTAGTGGCGGGAGACGGCCCTCTTAAGGCGCAGTTAAACCAGCAAATTACCGCCGCCGACCTCCCCGTCAAACTGTTGGGGCGCCGTGAAGACATTGGCGCCCTACTGGCTCAAGCTGATGTGGTGGTGCAAACCTCCTACTGGGAAGGTCAGCCGCTGACCCTGCGTGAAGCTATGCAAGCAGGCCGCGCTATTGTGGCCACCGATGTTGGCGGCAGCGCCTACACTTTGGCCGGCTGCGGTCAGCTGGTAGAGCCCCAGGCAGGCCCGTTAGCCGACGCCGTCGTCGCCGTAATCAGCGACCCTAAGCGGCGCGAAACTTTAGAAGCAGCCTCCCGCGCCGCCGTCGCCAAAATCCCCGGGGAAACGCAACTACGTGAGCAACTAGACCGAGTACTAAAACTTTAAAGGCCACTTTAAGGGGAGTAAGCTGGAAGTCCGTGATAGATGCATACGGAAACCACGGCCACGTAACCCGACACATTTTCGTAACCGGAGGCGTAGTTTCCTCCCTCGGTAAAGGGCTAACCGCCTCCAGTCTGGGGCGACTGCTACGCTCACGCGGACTAAGCGTGGCCATGCAGAAACTGGATCCCTACATCAACGTAGACCCGGGTACCATGAACCCCTTCCAGCACGGCGAGGTGTTCGTAACTGAAGACGGCGCCGAAACCGACCTAGACATTGGTCACTATGAGCGCTTCTTGGATGTAAACCTATCGGGCAAAGCCAACGCCACCACCGGGCAGGTCTACTCAAACGTAATTGCTAAAGAACGTCGCGGCGAATACCTAGGCGACACGGTGCAGGTCATCCCGCACATTACTGACGAAATCAAGCGCGTGATGCGCGCCCAGGCTGAGCCCGACAGTGACGGCAACGCCCCCGACGTAATCATCACCGAAATCGGCGGAACTGTTGGTGACATTGAATCTCAACCCTTCCTAGAAGCCGCCCGGCAGGTACGCGCCGACATTGGCCGCGCCAACGTGGCTTTCGTGCACGTATCCTTGATCCCCTTCCTACCCGCCGCCGGTGAGCTCAAAACCAAGCCCACCCAGCACTCGGTGACCGCCCTGCGCAACATTGGTATCCAGCCAGATGCGCTGGTGCTACGCACTGACCGGTCCCTGCCTGAAGGCATTAAAGGCAAAGTGGCACTCATGTGCGACGTAGAGCGCGAAGCCGTAATTGAATGCAAAGACGCCGCCTCCATTTACGAAGTTCCCCCCACCTTGCACCGTGAAGGCCTAGACGCCTTCCTGGTACAGCGCCTAGGGCTAACCTTCCGTGACGTGGACTGGCGCGAATGGAATGCGCTGCTAGAGCGGGTGCACTCGCCTAAGTACCGCGTTGAGGTGGCGCTGGTTGGTAAGTACGTGGACCTGCACGACGCCTACCTGTCTGTCTCTGAAGCTATTAAGCACGGCGGTTTTGCCAACAACGCCCATGTGGATATCCGCTGGGTGGCCTCTGACCAGTGCGAAACTCCCAACGGTGCGCAGCTGGCCCTGGCCGGGGTGGACGCCATTGTGGTACCCGGCGGCTTTGGGGTGCGCGGCATTGAAGGCAAGCTGGGGGCACTGCGATGGGCCCGTGAACACGGCGTGCCCACCTTGGGTATCTGCCTGGGCCTACAGTGCATGGTGATTGAAGCTGCCCGTAACCTGCTGGGGTTAAAAGCTGCCGCTTCCACCGAGATGGAAAGCGAAACCCCTGACCCGGTGGTTACCACCATGAACTCACAGCGTGAATTTGTGGAAGGTGAAGGCGACCTGGGTGGCACTATGCGCCTGGGGGCTTACCCGGCTAAGCTCACCGCCGGCTCAGTGGTGGCCCAAGCCTATGGCACCTGTGAGGTTAGCGAGCGTCACCGTCACCGCTACGAGGTCAACAATGACTACCGCGAGCGCCTAGAATCTGTGGGCTTGCACGTGTGTGGTACCTCTCCGGATGGTAGTTTGGTGGAGTTCGTGGAGCTGGATTCTAAGCTTCACCCCTACTATGTGGCCACGCAGGCTCACCCTGAGTTTAAGTCTCGCCCCACTAAGGCTCACCCGTTGTTTGCGGGCTTGGTTAAGGCGGCTTTGGCTCGGCGTAGTGAGGTTTTTGCTTCGCCTAAGGCTCACTCACTGCCGCGTGAGGCTAGCTTGCAGGCGCGTGAGGCGGCCGCAGCTAAAAATGGAGAGGAACGCTGATGCAGTTGCGTGATGAGCGCGATCTTAGTCGGGAGCTGGTAAGTCACCAGCGTATGTGGTCTGGGCCGGTGTTTGCTTTGGATGCGGACACGTTGCGTCTAGAGCCGGGTGCGGATCCGATTGGGCGCCAGTATTTGGCGCATCATGGGGCTGTGGCGGTGGTGGCTTTGCGTGAGGGTGAGGATTCTTCTCAGATCGACGGCGCCCCTGAAGTGCTTATGATCCGCCAGTATCGTCACCCGGTGCGCGCTAACCTATGGGAGTTGCCGGCGGGTTTGATGGATCATGCGGGTGAGTCTGCTTTGGTGGCGGCTGAGCGTGAGCTGCGTGAAGAGACTGACATGGAGGCGCTCACTTGGCACACCTTGGTGGATGTGTTTTCTTCGGCTGGCTGTTTGACTGAGTCGCTGCGGGTGCTGCTGGCGCGGGATTTGCGTCGTGTGGAGCGTAACGATTTTGTGCGCGAAGATGAGGAAGCTGATTTGCGTCCCACCTGGGTGCCTTTGGCGCAGGCGGTGGATGCGGCGTTAGCTGGCCAGATTCATAATGCGGCGGCGGTGGCTGGCTTGCTGGCTACGGAGCGGATGCGCGTAAAGGGTTGGCAGGGGCTGCGTAGTGCGGATGCGCCGTGGCTGCGGGCTCCTTATGGCTTTGAGGTTGAGCCTGAGCTTTAAGCTCTAAGCTGGTGATCCAGGGCTACGATTGGGGCGGGGTTGCTAGGGTGGAAAGTATGAATGATTTTTCTGCTTTGGCAGCTTCGCGCCGTTCTGTGCGGGCTTATTTGGATAAGCCGGTTAGCGCTGAGGATTTGCGCGCTATTCTCGACGACGCCGCTAGTGCCCCCAGCTGGTCTAATACGCGTGCTTTCCGGGTGGCTATTGCGCAGGGGGAGCAGGCCCAGCGTCTGCGTAAGGATTATGTGGAGCGTTTCGATAAGACTCTAGATATTCAGCATCACAAAGCTATGGCTGGCGCTAAGGCGGCGCTGCGTGGGGATTTGCCTGATGGGGATTTCCCGGTGTGGAAGCCTTACCCCAGCGAGCTGCGCCCGGCCCAGGTTGAGGTGGCTAAGCTGCTGTATGGGGCTTATGGGGTGGAGCGCTCTGATCATGCTGGGCGCGACGCCGCTAATAGGCGTAATGTGACTGCGTTTGATGCGCCGGTGATGGGTTTTGTGTTTGTTCACGAAAAGATGCTGCCTTGGTCGGCTATGGATGCAGGTTTGATGTTGCAGACTTTGTTCTTGTCGGCTAAGTCGCGTGGGATTGATTCGTGTGCGATTGGGATTTTGTCTACTTGGCGTGCCCCGGTGGAGGCTGAGTTTGAGATTCCTGAGCATTACAAGCTGATTACTGGTTTTGCTTTGGGCTATCGCGATCCGCAGGCTCCTATTAACGCCATGGCGGCTCCGCGCCCTGCGATTGAGCTATTGCCATCTAAAAATTGATTTGTGCGGCCTAATTGGCTGCCTCGTGGGCTTACGTCACCTGCCGGTAGGTGGTGGCGTAAGCCCTACTTATTTAAGGACATAGGTCCTTATCTGCTATGCTCGCTGCTGGCCAAATGTGGTCAAGTGTCCAGTTTGGGATCGGCTTGGCGTAGGGGAGTGGCTAAAGCGTGAAATTGTGCAGGTAAACCTAAGTTAGGTTGAGCAAAGTTGGCGTGTTTCCGCTCTCAACAAAGCGGTTTTAGTATTTATGCAAGCCTAATCTTCGCTATTGTTGTGGGTGCCAGGTATGCTGGAAGCAACCAGGATATATGGCATCCCTAAGTTAGTTGCGGGCGATGCGTAAAGGAGGACCAATGAACTACGGCGACGACGCCGGTACTAGGGCTAAAGTCCTTGATCTCATTGTTGAGAAGGGGCCTATTACAGCCGCCCAGCTCGCGCGCGTACTTTCACTAACCCCAGCCGCAATTAGACGTCATATCACCGCCCTAGAAAACACCGGTCAGATTGAAGTACACGAGCGTCTAGCGGCAGGTAGACGCGGACGCGGGCGCCCCGCACGCCACTATGTAGCTACCGCAGCCGCCCGCACCAACCTCCAGGAAGGTTACTCAGAACTTGCTAGTCGGGCCCTTTCCTACCTCTCCCAAATCGCTGGCGAAGATGCGGTAGATTCCTTTGCTGCAGCTCGCGGGCGAGAGTTAGAGCGGCGCTACAGCGGCGTCGTCGAGAGCGTAGGCAAAGACCCGGCAGCACGCGCACGCGCCCTAGCGGACGCACTTAGCGCTGACGGATACGCAGCCACCGTTCGTGAAATCGGGGACGGTACCTTTGCGGTCCAACTGTGCCAAGGCCACTGCCCGGTACGCGAGGTAGCCGGCAAATTTAATGAATTATGCGACGCGGAGACCGCTGCGTTCTCCAGGCTACTAGGAGTGCCGGTACAAAGACTGGCCACCCTAGCAGGCGGAGAACACGTGTGCACCACCCATGTGCCACTAGCGATGCCTACCGTGCGCGCCAGGGCCATCAGGCACCCACAGGAGCCTGCCAACTTACGCAGGCAAAAGGAAGGACAACGATGACAAGTACCACGAATGAGGCACAACGTAGCGACGAGGAGATCATTGCGTCTATCTCCACGTCCTACGACTACGGGTGGCATGACTCAGACGCCGCCGGCCAAAGTGCCAAGCGTGGACTGGACGAGCAGGTGGTACGAGACATCTCGGCCATCAAGCAAGAACCACAATGGATGCTCGAACGCCGCCTGAAAGCATACGAAATTTTTGCGCGCAAACCCATGCCCACCTGGGGTATCGACCTATCCCAGCTAGACATGGATCAGGTCAAGTACTATGTGCGCTCCACAGAGCGTCCCACCAACAGCTGGGACGACCTACCCGAAGACATCAAAAACACCTACGACCGTCTAGGCATCCCCCAGGCCGAACACGAGCGTCTGGTGGCCGGTGTGGCCGCGCAGTACGAATCTGAAGTGGTTTACAACCAGATCCGTGGCGACCTAGAAGAACAGGGCGTTATCTTCGTCGACACCGACACCGCCCTTAAGAAGTACCCCGAGCTGTTCAAGGAATACTTCGGCACCGTAGTTCCCGCCGGCGACAACAAGTTCGCCGCCCTAAACACCGCCGTATGGTCAGGTGGCTCCTTCATCTACGTGCCCCCGGGTGTACATGTAGAAATCCCGCTACAGGCATACTTCCGTATCAACACCGAAAACATGGGCCAGTTCGAGCGCACCCTAATCATCGCCGACGAGGGCTCATACGTGCACTACGTAGAAGGCTGCACCGCCCCCATCTACTCCACCGACTCGCTGCACTCAGCCATCGTGGAAATCGTGGTCAAGAAGAACGCCCGCGTTCGCTACACCACCATCCAAAACTGGTCTAACAACGTCTACAACCTAGTCACCCAGCGCGCCACCTGCGAAGAAGGCGCCACCATGGAATGGGTAGACGGCAACATCGGTTCCAAGCGCAACATGAAGTACCCGGCAGTATTCCTGCTCGGCCCCCACGCGCGCGGTGAAGCCCTCTCCATCGCCTTCGCCGGCGAAGACCAGCACCAAGACACCGGCGCCAAGATGGTACACATGGCGCCCTACACCTCCAGCCACATTGTCTCTAAGTCCATCTCCCGTAACGGTGGACGCAGCGCCTACCGTGGCCTAGTAAAAATCATGCCCAACGCGCATCACTCCAAGTCCAACGTGCTCTGTGACGCGCTACTAATCGACGAAATCAGCCGCTCAGACACCTACCCCTACGTTGATGTACGCAACGACGAGGTAGAAATGGGCCACGAAGCCACCGTCTCCAAGGTAAGCGCAGACCAGCTGTTCTACCTGATGCAGCGCGGGCTAACCGAAACCGAAGCCATGGCCACCATCGTGCGCGGCTTCGTCGAGCCCATTGCCCGTGAGCTACCCATGGAATACGCCCTGGAACTCAACCGTCTAATCGAGCTACAGATGGAAAACTCGGTCGGCTGACCGCGAGGAGAAGAAAATGAGTCAAAACCTAGCAACCGACCATTCCCAAGCCAAGCTCGTCGGGGCCCACTCACACGGCGGCCCGCGTTACGTCTCCAGCCGCGCAGACCGCAAAACCTCCTTCGACCTAGCGGATTTCCCGATCCCCACCAAGGAAGAAGAATGGCGCTTCACCCCGCGCAAACGTTTTGCCCCGCTATTTGACTTAGAGGCCGTCAGCGCCGCCAAAGACCAGGTAAAGGTAACTGCCAACCAGGTTGAAGGCATCAGCGTGCAAAACGTTGAGCGCACCGATGAGCGCCTAGGCCAGGTAGGCCAGCCCGGCGACCGCGCCTCCGCAGTAGCCTGGAACGGTTTCAACCAAGCCACCGTGGTAACCATTGGCGCCGGCATTCAGGCAACACAGGCCCTGGTAGTGGAAATTACCGGCCAGGCTAAAGACGCCGACGACGCCGCCGCTCACCCCAGCGCCGGACACCTACGCATCATCGCTGAAACTGGCTCCAAAGCCACCGTGGTGCTCTCCCACAAAGGCATGGCCTACTACACCCAAGGCGTCGAAGTTAGCGTAGCCCCCGACGCTGAGCTAACCCTGGTCACCAGCCAAGAATGGGACGACCACGCCCTACACGCCAGCCAACACCGCGTCGAGGTAGGCGCCAACGCCACCCTCAAGCACGTAGTGGTCTCCCTAGGCGGCGACGTACGCATCAGCCCCGAGCTGGGCTTTAGCGGCGAAGGCGGACACATCGACGCCTACGGCGTGTACTTCACCGACGCCGGACAGCACCAAGAACACCGCCCCTACGTGGCCCACACCGAGCCCCACTGCTACTCGCGCGTCACCTACAAGGGCGCACTGCAGGGTAAAGACGCTCACGCCGTGTGGGTAGGTGACTGCCTCATCGGCCGTCGCGCCCGTGGCACCGACACCTACGAACTTAACCGCAACCTGGTGCTAACCACCGGGGCCAAGGCTGATTCAGTACCCAACCTGGAAATCGAAAACGGCCAGATCGAAGGCGCCGGTCACGCCAGCGCCACCGGCCGTTTCGACGACGAGCAGCTGTTCTACCTGCGCGCTCGCGGTATTCCCGAGATTGAGGCCCGCCGCCTGGTGGTGCTGGGCTTCTTCAACGAAATCGTGGCCGAAATTGCCGTGCCCGAGGTGGAAGAACGCTTGATGAGCGCCATCGAAGCAGAACTTGAAGTCAACGGGCTGCTGGAAGCCTGAGCCAATCAAATAAGTTAAGGAAAAAGACGTGAGCACCCTAGAAATCAAGAACCTACACGTACAGGTAGAAACCAACGACGGCCCCAAGCAGATTCTGCGCGGCGTAAACCTAACTGTTGGCTCTAACGAGGTACACGCCATCATGGGCCCCAACGGCTCAGGTAAGTCCACTCTGGCTTACTCCATTGCTGGTCACCCCGCCTATGAGGTTACCGAAGGTGAAGTGCTGCTCGACGGCGAAAACCTGCTGGAGATGAGCGTGGACGAGCGCGCTCGCGCCGGCCTGTTCCTGGCCATGCAGTACCCGGTGGAGGTGCCCGGCGTAAGCGTGGCTAACTTCCTGCGCACCGCCAAGACCGCTATGGACGGTCAGGCCCCCAAGGTACGCCAGTGGATCGGTGAAGTTAACGCCGCCATGGAGCGCCTACGTATGGACCCCGCCTTCGCTCAGCGTGACGTGAACGCCGGCTTCTCCGGTGGTGAGAAGAAGCGTTTTGAAATCTTGCAGATGGAACTGCTGCGTCCGCGCTTTGCTGTGCTTGACGAAACCGACTCTGGTCTGGACGTTGACGCGCTACGTATCGTCTCTGAGGGCGTTAACCGCCTACATGGCGAGTCCGAGGCCGGCTTCCTGCTGATCACCCACTACACCCGTATTCTGCGCTACATCAAGCCTGACTACGTACACGTGTTTGTTAACGGCCGCGTGGCTGAGCAAGGTGGCCCCGAGCTGGCCGACCGTCTCGAAGAAGAAGGCTACGACCGCTTCTTGAAGTAACCTACTAGCTGCTTAGCCAGCGCGAGGGCGCAAAGCCCCTAGCTGGCGTGGTTGGATAGGCCAACTGCGCTATCCAACCACGCCGCCACCGGCTAGGCGCACACAAATTTAACCGGCCCGCCGCAGCTTCAAGCTGCGGCGGGCATAGACCTAAGAAGTTAAGAATTCTCATGACGCAATTAACTGGAATTGGTATCGCTGCCCGCGACAGCGTGGCGCTTAGCCAGTCAGAGCTGGCAGCTATTGTGGCCGATTTTCCGACCCTGGCTACCCCGGCCCGTGATGGTGGCCGCCTAGCCTACCTGGACAGCGCTGCCACTAGCCAAAAACCTAACTGCGTCATCGATACCGTCACCGAATTCTATGAGCGCTCCAACGGCGCGGCGGGCCGCTCCACCTATGAACTGGCTGACCGCGCCACCGCCGCCTGGGATGACGCTCGCGCGGCGGTAGCCAGCTTTGTGGACGCCCGCCCCCAACAGCTGGTATTTACCAAAAATGCCACTGAAGCCATCAACCTGGTGGCGCTGGGCATCGGTAACGCCTCCCAGGGGGTAGCAGGAGGTGACGGGCCGCTGGATCTAAACCTGGGCGCCGTCGACGAAATCCTAGTAACCCCCGCCGAGCACCACGCCAACCTGGTGCCTTGGCAGATTCTGGCCCAACGCACCGGGGCCAAGCTGCGCTGGCTGGAACTAACCCCTGACGGGCGCATTGACACTGACCCGGCGCTACTGGCCCAAGCTATCAACAGCCGCACCCGCGTGGTGGCATTAACCCACGTTTCTAACGTAACCGGTGCAATCACTGACCTGGAACCCATTTTGGCGCTGGTGCGCGCCCAGGAGCGCAAGCCCGTGGTGGTGCTAGACACCTGCCAGTCCAGTGCCCACCTGCCGCTTTCTTTCGCCCAGCTGGCTAGCGCCGGGGTGGATGCGATCTGCCTGTCATCCCACAAGATGCTGGGCCCCACCGGTATTGGGGCACTGGTGGCCACCGAGGAGTTGCTTTACAGCCTGCCCCCGGTGCTCAGCGGCGGCTCCATGATTGAGCTGGTGGATATGGAGCGCTCCACCTATATGGCCCCGCCGGCCCGGTTTGAGGCAGGCACCCAGCCGCTTGCGCAGGCCGCCGGCTGGCACAGCGCCGTCGATTATCTGCGTGAACTTGACCTGTCGCGTTCCATGCTTAACGAGCATGAGCTCACCGGCCAGCTACTTGAAGGCATGAACCAGGTTGAAGGCGTGCGCCTACTGGGCCCCGCCAACACCACTCAGCGCCTGGGGGTAGTGGCCTTTGAAGTGGAGGGGGTGCACCCTCACGACGTCGGCCAGGTGCTAGATGCCAGTGGGGTAGCGGTACGCACCGGTCACCACTGCGCCCAGCCAATCCACGCCCACTTCGGGCTGCGTGCCTCCGCCCGCGTCTCGCTGGGGGTATACTCCACGCCCGCAGACGTGTCTCAATTCCTCGACGCGCTACAAAACGTACGTAAGTATTTCAACCGCTAGGTAGCTTATGAATGAACTAGATCAGCTTTACCAGCAAGTTATCCTCGACCACTCGCGTGAACGCCACGGTCAGGGCCTGCTAGAGGCACCCCAGGGTGACTCTTTCCAGGTCAACCCCACCTGCGGCGATGAGGTGCAGCTACAGGTGCGCCTAGAGGGGCAGACTCTAGCCGAGCTGGGTTGGCAGGGTAGCGGCTGCTCAATTTCGCAGGCCTCCATCTCTGTGATGAACGATCTGGTGGTGGGCAAAGACCTAGAGCAGGTGCGTGAACTAGAGGAAGACTTTGACGCCCTGATGCATTCACGCGGCCAGGGAGTGGATGACGCAGTTTTGGATGCGCTTGACGACGGCGCAGCTTTCGAGGGCGTGTCTAAATACCCCAACCGGGTTAAGTGCGCCCTACTGGGCTGGATGGCTTTAAAAGACGCGGTAGCTAAAGCAGTAGTTAACGGCGAAAACCAGGTTGCTAGTGGCAGTGCCAGTGCTGCTCACTGTGACGAATAAAGGAGTTAGTAGATGAGCGACAACCCTATGGCTGCTAGCTACACCCCGCGTGTGGCTAGTCAGGAGGAGGTTAAGGCCGCCTCCCAGGCTCAGCTTGATGGCCAAAGTGCAGCCCGACTAGCGGCTGATAACGCTTTTGCCCCGCGTGCTGAGCCGGGCAGCTTTGACGTGGCCGACGTCGAAGAGTGCCTGCGTGACGTGATTGACCCGGAGCTGGGCATTAACGTGGTGGATTTGGGTCTGCTTTACGGGGTAGAGATTGGTTCTAGCAACGAGATCACCCTGGACATGACGCTGACCTCGGCCGCCTGCCCGCTCACTGATGTGATTGAGGAGCAGGCCCGCCAGGTGCTAGATCACCTTTCCGACGACGTACGGGTGCAGTGGGTGTGGCTGCCGCCGTGGGGCCCGGACAAGATCACCCCTGAAGGGCGTGAACAGCTACGAGCTTTAGGCTTTAACGTATAAGCCTGAGCCAAGCAATTAGGGGCGTTTAGCGAAATGCTAAACGCCCCTTTGTAGTTTCAGGAAAGCCACTCGTAGTTTGTATTAAGGATCTAAAATGATGGACAAGTTAAGGGAAGGGGGCGTAATGGCTGAAACACTTGATCTTGATAAGCGCTGGCCAGAGCTGTTTGCCCAGCTTGATCAGGCTCAGCACATGGCTGTCATGCAAGCTCTAGCTGCTAGTTGGCATGAAGGCGTGCAACATACGCGTGAAGACGTAGAAAATCTGACTGACTATGTGCGCGGGGCGATTGATAAAGACGAATATCGCCGCAGGGCTCATGAAACTGCACGCAAAGGCTGATGTTTTAGCTGAGTTAGGTCGTAAACCTACGACTTCTACTAACTCAGCCGATAAGCGCCTACCGAACCTTGGCAGGGCAGTCAAACGCTAACCAAATTAGTCGTCGGAGCGGTTGTCTTGGGCCAGGCTGTTTTCCTCATCCTCAAGGATTCGGTTCATGCCTCCCTGGGCCATAGCTAGCTGAGTTTCAGCGCGCATTTCAGAGCCATCAATTAGCTTCAAAGTAAGGCGATAAACGTCAGAAGTAATTGTGCCCTTGCGGTTTTGCGCAACCAAAGCCTCGCGTTCAGCACGGTGCACTTCAAGCTGGTATTTGCACATCAAAATACGCACTTCCAAGGCCACTAACGGATCCTCAATATGATGCGCATTCCATTTACGCAGCTTGGCGGCAATCGTGTGGGAGTCGCAGGGGCCAATAATCCGCGTTAGTTCCTCTGGCACATCCACGCTTTCCTTAGCCACCTCAATAAGCTGGTAGACAGCGTCAAGTTCATCTGGGGCGTAGCCGCCAGCACTGTCAGGCTTAATCCAGCGAATAAAAGCAGCCAGGGTGCCGCCTTGAATAATCAGCGAAATAGCCGCCACTAAAAAGGCGGTAAACATTAATAAATTACGGTTCGGCGTCGACAGTGGGAAAGTTTGCGCCGCCGCTAAAGTAACGGCCCCGCGCATACCAGCCCACACCATAGTCAGGCCCTCACGGTAGCCCAGGTGAGCTTCTTCGTAATACTGCATATCCGCGCGGCGTCGGTCCAAACGCACCCGAATCCGCTCTAAACGCTGCTGAGGAGTGGGGGTGCGACGGCGTACCAAGTTTGGTAGCTGCGGGCCGTAAGGTAAGCCCGCAGGTAGTTGCCCGTCGTCGACCTCATCAAGAATCAGTTCCCAAGAGTCAAACTGGGCGCGCTTAGAAATCAGATTTCGGGCGCGGAAACGCGTGTAATAGGTGGTAGCAAAAACCACTATTAGGCGCATTAAAGTAACCACTAGCAGAGAAATAATTGCGGCTTTAAAAGCCAATGAAACCGCATAGCCGGAATCTTTGAATGAACTCAAAATGTTGTTCAGCTGCAAGCCCATCAGCAAGAACACTAAAGACTCAAAAATCAACCCAAAGGTTTGCCACGAGTTATTTGAGATCATGCGCTGGGCGGGGCTGAGTTTATTGTCGTGGTGGTAGGAGGTAACCAGCCCGGCCACCACCGCCGCCACCAGACCTGAAGAATGCACTTCTTCGGCGGGGATAGAAGCCGCAAAAGGCACAATGAAACTCAAAATCGTAGCCGCCCGGGCGTCCCCAATGTGTGAGCGCAGCCAGAGCGTCAAATGCCCCACAATTATGCCCACCACCAGTGCGCCCACAACCGACCACACCAGTGACTGGGTTACGGTCAGCAAACTAACCGAGCCAGCCATTGCCCCCAGCGCACTACGCAGCAGCACCAGGGCAGAGGCGTCGTTAATTAGTCCTTCACCCTCCAAAATTGTGACAATACGCCGTTGCACACCCTGGTTTTTAACAATAGTGGTGGCCACCGCATCCGTGGGGCTCATAACCGCGCCCATAGCCATACCAATCGGTAGCCCCAGGCCCGGGATAATCGCGTTAAGCACAAAGCCTAGTGCCACTGTGGAGGCAATTACCAGCAAAAATGCCAGCGAAGTGATTGCACTCAGGTTGCGGCGAAAATCCTGTACCGGGGTATTAACTGCGGTAGCAAACAGCAGCGGCGGCAAAATTACTTCAATAATTAATTCCGGATCCACTTCAAATCCGGCAAACTGTGGCAGGAAACTTAAAGCGGCCCCAATCACCAGCAAGATGACGGGCGTGGCCAGGCGCAGTTTCTCGCTTAAAGGTTCAGCTAACGCGATGATAGCTAGGGCGCTCAGCGCGATGATGAGAGTTTGCGTCATAGTCATAGCTTCCCACACATCTACAGACTCGCTTAGCTTTGCGGTAGCCTGAACACGTGCTTTATAACCTGCTCTATAAAAGCGTCTTAACCCACACTGATCCGGAAAAAATCCACGACCTAACTATCAAAGGCTTGCAGGTAGCTGCAGCTGTGCCGCTAGTGTCTGACCTTTTGCGTGCCACTTGGGGTTACCTGCCCGGGCGTCGTCGCCCCACTATTAGCGGCCCCTTTGCCCGGCCTGTGCCCGGGGTGCTGGGCCTAGCTGCGGGTATGGATAAGGAAGGCAAAACCGTTGCCGGCATGGACATGCTGGGCTTTGGTTTTGTTGAGGTAGGTACGTTTACCGCTAAGGCCCAGCCGGGCAATGAGGCGCCGCGACTGTGGCGCTACCCGGATGTGCGCGCAGTGCGTAACAAGATGGGCTTTAACAACTCTGGCGCCGATGAGGCGGCAGCTACGCTGCGTAAACTGCGTTCAACTAAGCGTGGCCGCTCCATTATTGTAGGCGCCAATATCGGTAAAACTAAGGTGACGCCGCTGCAAGACGCGGTAGCTGACTATGTTTACTCGGCGCGGGCCGTGGCGCGTTGGGCCGACTACCTGGTGGTTAACGTCTCCAGCCCTAACACTCCGGGGCTGCGTAACCTGCAAAGCGTAGATAGCTTGCGTCCCATCCTCACCGCTGTGGGCCAGGCGGCTGATAAGGCAGCTGGCCGTCACGTGCCGCTGTTCGTTAAGATCGCCCCCGATTTGGCTGATGAGGACATCGACGCCGTAGCTGAGTTGGTACTTGAACTTAAACTCGACGGCGTGGTGGCTACTAACACCACTATCGCCCACAACCTGGGGGAGGGTGGCCTCTCTGGTGCCCCGCTGCGTCCGCGCGCCCTAGCAGTGGTACGTCGCCTGCGCGAAAAGCTAGGCCCTGAGCCCACCATTATTGGGGTGGGTGGAATTTCCTCCATCCAAGATGGCCGCGACATGCTGGCGGCGGGCGCTAACCTGCTACAGGCCTACAGCGCTTTCATTTACGGTGGCCCGGCTTGGCCCGGACGCATTAACCGCGCCCTAAGCGCCTAAGCGCCGGTGCGTTAGTGCCGGTGCAGCTGCTTACTTTAGCGCGGGGCGCCTGACAAGGTGCTTACCAGCGTGCCAGCCGGGGCGCCTGCCGTGGCGCTGGCCAGGGCGCCAGCTGCCGTCTGCTAGCTGCTGGTTGCGACTAAAAACGTGAGGCCCGCTTAAAGCGGGCCTCACGCAGTTTTATAAGTTGGTTTACTTAGGGAACTGGCGGCGCTTTACACGCGGCTTGGGCTGGCGCCAAGAGCGGAACTGGAAGCAGCGGCCAAAGACATAGAACACATAGCTCCAAGGCAGGTGCTTGTTAGGGTACTTCTTGGCCAGCTTGTGGCGCACAATGAACCAAACCACCAGGGCATCAATGATCGCCAACACGAACATGATGTAAATAGACATCAGCACCACGAAAGAAGTCATAGTGGCGCGGGTGCCGCCCTGACCGATCACCAGCAGGGCAATCAGGATCGCGAAAGATAACGGCACAAAAATCTCGCCAATGGAGTAACGCGCGTCGATGTAGTCACGAATATAGGCCGCTAGCGGGCCCCGGTCGCGGGTGCGGAAATAGCGTTCGTCACCGGCCATCATGCGCTCATAGGCGTGCTGCTGTTCGGCACGTTTTTGCTCACGAGAAGCCTTATCCGCAGCTTTGCGGTCAGCGGGAACTAGGGGCTTGAGGTTGCGGGCCTCAGACTGGCTACGTTTAGGGGTGGGGCGTCCCTTGGGGCCCCGGCCGCGCACAGGCTTGGCTTCTACCGCCGGGGTGCTTTTTTCAGGCTCCGGCTCGGACTTCTTAAACCACTTCACATGCCTAGATTAGCCGCTTGACGCGATACCCTGAAGTTATGGCAACAACTGAAGCACTCCGCAAGCAAATTTCGCAGGCTATGCCGGAGATTATTGATGAATTAACTGAGCTGGTAGCCATCCCTTCTGTGGCTTTTGCCGGCCATGACCTAGCCCAGGTGCGTCGCAGCGCTGAGCACGTGGCAAGCCTATTTGAGCAGCTAGGTGGGCAGGTAGAGATCCTTTCCGCCCCCACCGACAGCGGCGAAAAGGGCCAGGACGCCGTCGTCGCCCACTTCGACGGACCCGCCGGAGCTCCCCGCGTACTGCTATACGCCCACCACGACGTACAGCCGGCAGCAGGCCAGGGCGGCTGGGACCAGGCCGACCCCTTCAAGGCTGAGCGTCGCGGGGATCGTCTTTACGGGCGCGGCACTGCTGACGACGGCGCCGGCGTAATCACCCACGTTGAGTCACTGCGGGCGCTCAAGGCCCTGGGTGAATTGCCGGTAAACGTCACCGTCTACATTGAGGGTGAAGAAGAAGTTGGCAGCCCTTCATTCGTTAACTTCCTAAACACCTACCGTGAGCGCCTAGAAGCCGATGTGATTGTGGTGGCTGACTCCTCCAACTGGAAGGTGGGCACGCCGGCGCTAACCACCTCGCTGCGTGGCGTAGTGCAAAGCGACGTCACCGTCACCACCTTGGACCACGGGCTACACTCGGGCCAGTTTGGTGGGCCGGTTCCTGACGCCACCACCACCCTGATCCGTCTACTGGCTTCGCTGCATGACGAGGCTGGCGACGTGGCTGTTAAGGGCCTGGTCAGCCAGGGACAGGCAGACCCGGACTTCCCCTTCTACCCGGAGGAAGATTTCCGTGCCGATGCTGGCCTACTTGAAGGCGTGCAGCTGATGGGCACCGGTGATCTAACTGCTCGTGTATGGACCAAGCCCTCCATCACCGTAATCGGCATTGACACCCCCTCAATCGCCCAGTCTTCTAACACGCTCACCCCCAGTGCCAGCGCCCGCATCTCTATGCGTATTGCCCCTGGCCAGGACCCGCGTGAAGCCCACGCCGCGCTAGAGGCCCACCTGCTTGAGCACGCTCCTTTTGGGGCGCAGGTGACGGTTTCTAACCGTGAGCTGGGTCAGCCTTTCAAGGCCGACGGCGACAGCGAGGCTACCGTGGACGCTATGGAGTCCCTGGCTGCTTCCTGGCAGAGTGATGCGGTAAAGATCGGTCAGGGTGGCTCGATTCCTTTCATCTCTGACCTGCGCGAAGTATTCCCGCAGGCCCAGGTGCTAGTGACCGGCATTGAAGACCCCGACTCGCGCGCTCACAGCGCCAACGAATCCATGCACCTAGGGGAGCTGGAAAATATTGTGTTGGCTCAGGCTCTGCTACTGGCGCGACTAGGCGGCGCGCTTGAAGACTGAGCTATGCGCGTAGTACTAGCCCCGGGCTCGTATGCTTACGAGCCCGGGGGAGTGCCCCTGGTTGCAGGCTCTTATAGCGCCGTTTGGGTGGCTGATTGTTTAGCTCGGGGCTGGCGTGCCAAGCGCCCTGGCGATCGCCTTGATCTGGCTGGTCAGCCCGACATGGCGGTGGAATCTGGCCTCTATGGGCCGGTGGTAGCCGCCCACGGCCAGCATTACATTGATTTAGCGCCCCTGTGCTCACTGCCAGCTGATACTCACCAGGCCGGCCTTCAAGCTGCTAGCGGCTCCACTTTTGCTTTAGGGCTCGCTTTTAAAGCGGCTTTAGAGCAGCTTCCGGCGGGCTCAACCGTGGTAGTGGGGGCCTGCCGCAGCGCTATTCACGACGGCGGAGCCGGGTTCTTACAGGCCCTGGGTGGGGCGCAGGCGGCTTGGCAGCTAACCGCGCCGTACCAGCTGATTGTGGCTTTAAGTGACGCCATGGCCCTGTCTGGTTTAAGCGGGGCCGGGGCCAACCTGAGTGCACTAACAGATCTAGACGCTGTCCAGGTGCAGGAAATTGATCGGCGCGCGGGAGCCGCTAGCGCCCAATGCCTGCGCCAATTAGAGGCGGCTCGCCCAGCCCATAGGCGTCAGCTGCTAACCCAAGGCCCGCGTTTAACGCCTAGCGCTTGGGGTAGCGGCGCACTTGGAGGCGTGAGCCTAATTTTGGCGGCTCTGGGAGCTAATTTGGTTTTGGCTGGCAACTATTACGCCCAGGCCACCGGTTTGGTGCAGCTAGCGAGCCAAGCGCAGCTGTTAGTTACCGGCTATGGGCAGGCTTTCGACGTCGTCGCGGGCAGCCCCCTAGAAACTGTGGGGCAGGCGGGGCTTGAGCATGGGGTGCCGGTGGTGGCGCTGCTAGGGCAAGGCACTTTGGGGCGCAGCGAGCTGGCTGAAGCTGGCATAACCCGCCTACATGCGCTTGATGAGGTACTAGATACCCCCTGGTGGCAGGCTAGTAGTGAGCAGGTAGCCCAGGGGCTTGAGCAGATTGGACAGCGTCTAGCGCAGGCTTGGTCGCGCTAAAAAGGGAAACTTATGGAATTTATAACTGGTGCTTATAGGTCTCATGATTGTGAGCGTTACCTGCCTGAGGCCAGTAAGTCGGCTGAGCGTACCGCCTTTGAACGTGACCGTGCCCGCGTGCTGCACTCTTCAGGGCTGCGCCGCCTGGGCGCCAAAACCCAGGTTCTTGGCCCTACCAGTGATGATTTTGTGCGTACCCGCTTAACCCACTCGCTGGAAGTAGCCCAGGTAGGCCGCGCCCTAGCCGGTGAGCTGGGCTGCGACCCTGACGTGGTGGACACCGCCTGCCTCAGCCACGATCTGGGCCACCCCGCCTATGGTCACAACGGCGAAAAAGCCCTAGACATAATCGCCGCCGACATTGGCGGATTTGAAGGCAACGCCCAAACTTTGCGGCTACTTACCCGCCTAGAGCCCAAAGTGATTGCCCCCGATGGGCGCAGCTTGGGCCTAAACCTAACCCGCGCCAGCTTGGATGCCACCGCTAAATACCCTTGGGCTAAAGGCGCCGGGCCTGGAGGGCCAGAGGGTAAAAGCGTGCGCAAATACTGCTTTTACAGCGACGACGCCGATATTGCGGCCTGGATGCGTCAAGGTGCCTCCAGCTTCAAACGCTGCATTGAAGCCCAAATCATGGATCTTTCAGATGACATCGCCTACTCGGTGCATGACGTGGAAGATGCCATCAGCTTAGGGGCTATGGATCCGGTAGGGGCAGATAAAGACAGTGAACTAGAGGGATTAATTGACTCCACGCTTTCCTGGTATCACCCCGACTTTAGTGCCGATGAGCTAGGCCAGGCCTGGCGCCGCCTGCGCAACAGCTCCTACTGGCTAGCTAGCTATGACCATTCACGCATTGATCAAGCTGCCCTTAAAACCATGAGCTCCCAGCTCATTGGCCGCTTTGTAGATGCCACCGTGCTGGCTACGCGCCAGTGCTACGGGGCCGGGGCGCTTACCCGCTACGCCGCTGATCTAGTGGTACCGCGCGAAATTCAAGCTGAAATCATGATCCTTAAAGGCGCCGCCGTGCGTTACGTAATGGCGCCACGTGAACATGAACCCACCTACCTGCGTCAGCGCACCATCCTTTTTGACCTGGCCCAGGCTATGGAAGAAGGCGGCGAAAAGCTACTTGACCCGGTGTTTCGCGCTGACTGGCGAGCTGACACCAGCGACAGTGCCCGCAAGCGCGTAATTGTGGATCAACTCGCCTCGCTAACCGACAACTCAGCGCGGGCTTGGCATGCGCGTTACTGCGGCTGGTTTAGCCAGATTTAACCCGCCAGGGAAGTTAAAAATCAGGTTAGCTAAAACCCGATAGTATGAGCCCGTGGCTGGCAAGATCCTACGTGAAGACATTGATGAGGTCCGCTCACGGGCAAACATTGAAGAGATCGTGGGCCAGCACGTCACGCTCAAAAGCGCCGGGGTGGGCTCACTAAAAGGGCTGTGTCCTTTCCACGACGAAAAGACCCCCTCCTTCCATGTGCGTCCGCAGGCCGGTTTCTTCCACTGCTTTGGTTGCGGTGAAGGTGGAGACGTAATCACTTTCGTTGAGAAAATCAACCACCTGACCTTCGCTGAGGCAGTTGAGCAACTAGCTGCCCAAACCGGGGTAACCCTGCGCTATGAAGAAGGCAACGCCCCCACTAACGCCATTGAACCCGGCACCAGACAGCGTCTAGTGGCTGCTAATCGCGCTGCTGAAGCCTTCTATCGCAGTCAACTAACCAGCCCAGAAGCGGCCGCCGCCCGCCAATTTTTAGGCCAGCGTGCCTTTGACCGCCAGGTGGCTGAGCGTTTCGGGATCGGCTACGCCCCTAAGGGCTGGGACAACCTGGCCCGCCACCTGCGCTCACTGGGTTACACAGAGGCTGAACTAACCGACTCGGGCCTGTGCACGCCCGGTAAACGCGGCGTCTATGACCGTTTTAGAGGCCGCCTGATCTGGCCCATCCGCGACATCACCGGGGTCACCGTGGGCTTTGGGGCCCGCAAACTCTATGACGATGATGAAGGCCCCAAATACCTAAACACTCCCGAAACTGTTTTATACAAGAAAAACCAGGTGCTTTACGGACTAGACCTGGCTAAAAAAGCTATCGCCTCCACCCACCAGATCGTGGTGGTTGAGGGCTACACAGACGTGATGGCCGCCCAGCTGGCCGGGGTTGAGACCGCTGTGGCCACCTGCGGTACCGCATTTGGGGAAGGCCACGTGCGCATTGCCCGGCGCCTGATTGGTGACTCGGCTGACCCAGCCGCCGGGGTGCTGCTGCGCTCTGGTGGGGCCCGGGGTGGGGAAGTGGTTTTCACTTTCGACGGCGACGCCGCCGGGCAAAAAGCCGCCCTGCGTGCCTTTGGTGAAGACCAGCACTTTGCTGCCCAAACTTTCGTAGCTGTCTCTCAAGGCGGCATGGACCCGTGCGAGCTGCGCCTAGCGCGCGGAGATGAGGCAGTTAAAGCCCTGGTGGCTGGGCGCAAGCCACTGTTTGAGTTCGTTATCCGCAACACCCTTAAAAACGTTGATTTATCAACCGCTGAAGGGCGGGTTAACGGTTTGCGCGCTGCCGCCCCGGTGGTGGCCGGAATCCGTGACCGCGCCCTGCGCAGCGAATACACCCGCTCCCTGGCCGGCTGGCTGGGGATGCGTGAAGCTGAAGTAGCTGGAGCCGTGCGCGCCGCTGGGCGGCGCGGGATAGGGCCCAATGGCGAACGCGCTGGCGTCCCCGGGGCGGCGGAAGCTGCCAGTGCTAGCGAGGCGCGGCGTCGGGCCATAGAAGCAGACCCACTGCTGCGCCTACAACGCCAAACCCTAGAGGTAGCCCTGCAACTGCCCCAACTGGCCGCCCAAGCCGGGGTAGATAACTGGACCCGGGAACTATTTGACCTGCCCAGTTACCGCGCTGTGTTTGACGCCATCATGGCTGCCGGCGGCTACGCCAAATACACCGAAATTGCCCGCGAAATTAGCGCCGCTCACCCGGGCCTACCTGAGGCTGAACGCGAGCGCCAAGCCCTGCAACAGTGGGGCGCGCAGGTACGCGAGTTCACCCCGCAAATAATTGATTCTTTGCTCACTGAGTTGGCGGTGGCCCCCCTGCCGGTTTCTGCTAAAAACGACGACGTCGCTGGGCAGATCAACTATGGTGCCGGGGTGCTGCGCTCGGCAGGGGAGATGTCTTTTAACCGCCGTTTGGCCGATCTGCGCTCACGCCAGCGCCGTATGGCTCTGGACGATCCTGAATATCGCCAAGTGTTTACGCAGATCGTGGAGCTGGAAACGCAGCGTCGCCAGCTTTTCCACCATGACCGTTAGGGTTATTGGGGTTTACCGGCCCTTTTATAGGCCCTTTTCGCGCAGCTGACGCATGGCCTGCACGCGGTACTTGCGCTCTAGGCGGTCAATGTAAAGCTTGCCTTCAAGGTGGTCGGTTTCGTGCTGCAAGCAGCGGGCCATGAGCTCTTCACCCTCAACCACTACCGGCTTGCCGTCCAGGTCGATGCCCTCCACGCGGGCATACCAGGCGCGCTCGGTGGGGAACCATAGGCCGGGCACGGACAGGCAGCCTTCGTCGCCGTCCTGGTACTCGTCCTTGGAAACTTCCACCAGCTTGGGGTTGAGGACGTAACCGATTTCGCCGTCGATGTTCCAAGAGAAAGCGCGCAGCCCTACACCAATCTGGTTAGCGGCCAGGCCAGCGCGGCCTTCATCGTCAACGGTTTCTAGTAGATCTTCAACAAGCTGCTTAACAGTGTCGTTGATGTCAGTGATCCAGTCACATTCAGTGCGTAGTACAGGGTCTCCAATAATACGGATATCGCGGTAAGCCATGGGCCTATTGTCTCACGGCTTAAGGAACGGTATAAACTATCCCGGTTAGCGCTTAAAGCGCCCTACATAGCTAGGTCATCCCCCTAAACGGCCTGCTCGTAAGGTTTCAGTTCCCATCAACCCTAAAGGTTCATATGCAGGTTTCACGCCGTAATGTAACTCGCGCGGCGCTTTGGAGCGCGCCGGCTTTGATTGCTACCTCAGCGGCCCCGGCTCTGGCAGTTTCTGCTGATAAGCAGGCTGGCCAGGTGGTGGCTGTGCTGTGGTCTAACACTTTCTCTGATGTTGGCCAGGGTAAAACTACCGGTACCGATAAGCACTACCAGCCGTGGATTATTTACCCCACCGCCACTAAAACTGGCTCAAATACGCTGGTGGTGACTAATGCCACGGCGGCTTCTACGCTGGGTTCAGCCCAGAAGGGTACCGGCAAGCTAACCCCTGCTCCGGCCAGTAAGAGTGGCTACTACGAGCAGGTTGGTAGGGGCCAGCAGATTCACGTGGTGATTGAAAACATTGGTGATACCTCATCTCCCGGTTCGGATGAGTATGCTGATGTGCCGCGCATTAGTCAGGAGGATGTGCCTAGGGGGACGCGTTACACTCGCGGCACGGCTGCTAACCCGGCTTGGCCTTCGCTGGTGGTGCGTGACCAGGGCTGGTATTCGGTGGTGCAGGGTACTCGTTCCACTTCGGATGGTAATCACTGGTTTGGGGTGCGCTCTAAGGGTGCCAATGGCCGCACTAAGTGGGATTTGACCTTGCAGCTCAACCAGAACTTCACTTCGCCTAACGACGGCGCCAGTGCGGTTACCTTCGACCTGTTCTGGCCTTCGCGTCTGCCGGCTACATTCCCCAAGCGCATTAGTGCCAAGCTGATTTACCGCGTGACGGTTGCCAGCCCGTGGGGGACCGTGGTTTACACCACCAGCCCCATCTAAAGCGCTTAAGCCCCGCTTGTCGGCCCGTTTTGGGTGGCAGGCGGGGTTTTGTTTTGGGGCTGACGACGGCGCCGGGCGGACTCGACGGCGCCAGGCTGGTGCAGGGCGTGGCTGGGGCGGCGCTCGACGGCGGTGCTGGGCGGACTCGGTGGCGCCGGGCTGGTGCAGGGTATGGCTGGGGTGGCGCCTGGCTGCACGGGCTCGACGACGCTGCTGGGTTGCTTGGGTAAACAAAAACCCCGGAGGTTTTGCCTCCGGGGTGCTGGCTCCTGCGACTGGATTCGAACCAGTAACCGTCCGATTAACAGTCGGATGCTCTGCCGTTGAGCTACGCAGGAATTGCTCGCGCAGGAAGAAACTTTATCAAGCCTGCTCACGCATGTCTAATCGGCGTAAAGGCAACTTTTCCTTGAAATTCTGCGCTAATCTTCTAGTGTGGTCAGGCCCACACTAAGTTTGGTTTGGGTTTCTGCCTGTTTTAGGGCCGCCAATTGCTCCTCGTTAAGGGCGGCGTCGGCCTCAATTAAAGACAGGCAATACAGTGAATCATCGCTGCGGCGACGGATAGTGATAGTGGCTAGCGCCCCATCGCCAAGGGATACGTTGTCACGGCGCACCACAATGGCGCGCTCAACTTGCTGCCTTAAAGTGCGCGCCAATTGATCAAGCTGCTCGCGCTCGCCCTTATTGGCGGGCTCGGCTAGTACGCACTGGGTGGGGGAGGCGTTAATGCGGTTGATGGTGAATTTGCGCTCCTGGCCATCCCAAGCGGCTCGCTCTACCTCATCCCAAGTGCAAAGCGGGGTTTTAGCCCCGTCGTTAGCTACACGAACCAGGCCGGACTTAGCGGCCACCAGCCAGGCGCCGTCATCGCCTTCTAGACGGTAAGCGGCAAGTAAATCGGCGTGAAAGGACTGATGAATTAGGGCGGGCAACTTCGGGCGCGTAGGCAACCAAGCAAACATACAATTAATTAAATCATTGTCTAGTTAACGATGACGCAGGCGCCCTATTGGTATAAACTTCGCGTTATACATAACGTGCGTATAACGCCGCTAGGTGATCCACACACTCTCGGCTCGACACGATGTTTTTAGACGTAGGGGAAGACGAGCTAAAAACCACTCAGGAGGTGTTTCGTCGTGGCTGTTGGTTACACCCGCGGTGTAGTTTTCGTGCACTCTGCACCCAGGGCTTTGTGTCCGCACGTGCAGTGGATGCTAGAAGACGTATTGAAAACTGAAGTGCACTTGGAATGGGGGGTTCAAAAAGCCACTCCAGGTGTGCTGCGTACCGAGTATTCGTGGGTAGGTCCCATTGGTACTGGGGCGCTGCTGGCTTCGGCAATGCGTGGCTGGGCTAATCTGCGTTATGAAATAACTGAGGAAGCCACCTTAGGCCACGATGGTGCACGCTGGTCGCACACGCCTGACCTGGGTATTTTCCATGCGCAGATGGATGTGCATGGAAACATTGTGGTTCCCGAAAACCGTATTCGCGCCGCCCTTGAGGCTGGTGACCCCGAACAGATGCGCCGTCAACTGGACCTGGCCCTGGGTCAGGCTTGGGACGACGAGCTGGAGCCCTTCCGCTATGCGGGCGCTGACGTTTCGGTGCGCTGGCTGCACAAGTTTGCCTAAACTCCCCAAGTACCCTTTAAGTTCCCCTCCCACCGCGTCCATTGGGCGCGGTTTTCCTTTGCCTCAGGCGGCTGCTTTAGGTGGTGGTAATTAGGGCTGTGGCAAACACCAGAGCGGCTTTAAGCGACTACTTTAGGTGGCCGTTGCGCCGCAGCTGCTTTAGGCGGCCGTAAATACGAGCGCCACGTTGTGCCCGCCAAAGCCAAAGGAGGTGGAGGCAGCCGCCTGGGTCTTTAGCTGGCGCCCCTGGGGCCCGACGACGTCGATGTCTGTTTGCGCTTCTAACTCACCTGGCATAAGCGTGGGAGGAGCCCACTGCTCGGCTAATGCCAAAACCGTCAGCACCGCTTCGAGCCCACCAGCCCCACCCAGCAGGTGACCGGTCATAGATTTAGTGGCGCTAACCGCCGCCTGGGGAACAACCCGCGCCAGCATAGCGGCCTCAATGCCGTCCCCAGTCGGGGTGGAAGTAGCGTGGGCGTTAACGTGTCCCACCTGCGCGGGGCTAATGCCAGCCTGCGCAATAGCCTGGCGTAAAGCTTGTTCTTGACAGTGTCCATCAGCCATCGGACGCGCCACATCGTAGGCATCGCAGGTAACTGCGCTGCCATCAAGGTAAGCCAAAATCTTAGCCCCACGCGCCTTGGCGTAAGACTCAGCCTCAAGCACCAGTGAGCCTGCGCCTTGACCGAGCACAAAACCGTCACGGTCGCTAGCAAAAGGCCTACAAGCCCCAGCCGGGTCAGGATTAGTAGATAGCGCCCGCATGGCCGCAAAGGCTGCCACTGTCAGCGGGTGCAGGGCGTCGTCGCAACCGCCGGCAACAACCACGTCGGCCCTGCCTAAACGAATCAAATCAGCGCCATAACTAATGGCCTCTGCCCCCGAAGCGCAAGCTGAAACCGGGGCGTGGGCCCCGGCGCGGGCCGTAAACTCCATAGCTAATGTGGCCGCAGGGGCATTAGGCATCAGTGCCGGCACAGTAGTGGGGGCAACTCTACGCGGCCCCTTAGTGCGCAAAGTGTCCCAAGCATCCATAACCGTAGTTACGCAGCCCATACCGGGGGAGAAGCTAACCGCGAAACGCTCAGGGTCTACCGGCGTCGTCGAGCCAAAAGCCTGCGCCCAAGCCTGACGGGCAGCAATCAAAGCGCACTGGGTGGCCGGATCTAAGCGCCGCACCTCGCGTGCAGAGAGCAGCTCGCTAGGGGGAACCGGCAACTGCCCGGCCACGCGCACAGCCAACCCATACTCATCCACCCAAGGAGCCTCAAGGGCGCTAATCGCGCATCGCCCCGCGCGTGCCCCGGCCCAAGTTTGGGCCACATCAACCCCCAGCGGGTTAATAGTGCCCAGGCCGGTAACTGCAACGCGCTCCATTAGCTAAAACCTAGTTTCAGGACTTTGGGTCAGGACTCTAGGGAAGCCACCAAATCAACTGCCTCGCCCACAGTGCGCAAAGCAGTGGCCTGAGTATCGGCGATAGTGATGTTGAAGTGCTCCTCAATACGGGTGGTAATGCTCAACAGGTCCAAAGAGTCAATATCCAAATCCGCCGCAAAGCTGGCGCCCTCAACTACTCGCGCGGCGTCTACCCCCGTCTCCTCATTGATGATCTGGGCAATTGCCTTAACGATTTCACTACGCTCATGTGCCATATCGACTCCTTTGAAGCAGGACTAGTAACGATATAGATTCTACTGGTCAGTCTTAGCGCTTTGGGCCAAACGGCCTAAAATAATTGCGGTGTGTAACACAAAAGCCTCGCGCGGATCCGTGGCATCCCAACCCAGCTGCGACGCCACTCGCCCCAAGCGATAACGCACCGTGTTGGTGTGCACAAACAAAGCCCGCGCCGTGCCCTCCAAACTAGCCCCAGAGAGCAGATAGGTGTAAATAGTCTCCTCAATAGTGGAGCCCAAAGCGTGCAAAGGCTTATAAATCTGCTCAAACAGTTGCGCCTTAGCCAACTCATCACCAGCAAACACGCGCTCAGGCAACAAATCATTAGCCTGCACCGGACGCGGCGCCCCCGGCCACGCCGGCAAGGCATCCAAACCCGCCATCGCACAACGCAGCGAATACGAGCCCTCACTAATATCAGCCACAACCGGGCCAATCACCGCGTCACCCTCAAGCGTCTTAGCCAGCTCAGTGGCGGCCTTACCAAGCCGCTCATGCACCTGCTTGTCCTGCCAGTCACCCTCAGAGCCCAGCAAAATCAGCACATTTTCTGAGTGCACCGAGATCAGGCAGTCATAGGCTGCGTTATGGGCTTCATGGCGCAGACGTGAAACGGCGACGGCGTCCAAAGTGGCTTGGGCACTAATGGCCACTGCCGGCCCATGGCAGCGCCACCCCGCAGCAGACACCCGCGTCATAGCCACACTGGCGTCGTCGTGAAGCAAAGCATCAACCGCCACCGACTCTAGCCGCGCATCCCAAGCCCCACGCACCTCAGCGGCGCGAGCATAAACCCCAGCAGTAGCAAAACCAACGTCAGAACCAAACTGGGCCACTGCCAATCGCACCGCATCACGCATCTGGGGCGGCACAATCGTAGGCGCCTCCGCCTGCACCGTATCCACCACAATGCGCACCAAGGCAATAGTTTGATCCAAACTAATAACGCCAGTAAAAGTCTGGGGGGCAGCAGAGAAAATACGCATCGGCGCGCCGGTATCAACCTGACCCGCAATCCAATCAATAAAAGTAGAAACACCCGCACGAGCCACAGTCTCAATGCGCTCGCGGTCAGCGCGCGGCAATTCACGGAACCAGGGAAGATCCGCGCTTATGCGGTCTATAGAGTGCTCAATTAGACGTTCCTTGGCCTCACGCAGAGTATTGATCGCATCCGGGCTCAAAGGTTCCATAAGCCTATGTTAGGGCCCATGTCATCTATGTCTCAACAATACTGACAGATTGTCAGTGTTACTGGTGGTGTTTGGGTGCAAAACCCCTAGCAAACCGTTAGTGTTGTAATGCCGTCAGGCATAAGTGTTAGCGACCCAAAAGGGTGCTAGCGCAGCAACTATTAAGGAGCTGAACTTAGATAATGACTCAGGCAACCCGGATCGAGGAAGATCTCCTTGGCCAGCGTCAGGTGCCCCTTGAAGCCTACTGGGGTATCCACACCCTCAGGGCTCAAGAAAACTTCCAAATCTCTAAGGAAAAAGTAGCTGACCTACCCACCTTCGTGCGGGGCATGGTTACCGTCAAGAAAGCCAGCGCGCTAGCCAACAAAGAGCTGGGCGTTATTGACCCCCAGATCGCTGACGCCATTGTGTGGGCCTGCGACCAGGTGCTAGAAAACCGCCGCTGCATGGATCAGTTCCCCATTGACGTCTTCCAGGGTGGCGCGGGCACCAGCATCAACATGAACACCAATGAGGTTATTGCCAACCTGGCGCTAGAACACATGGGCTACGCCAAGGGCCGCTACGACATCATCAACCCCAATGATCACGTCAACAAATCCCAGTCCACCAACGACGCTTACCCCACTGGTTTCCGTCTAGGCCTATTCCACAAGGTTGACCAGCTAGAAGCCGAGCTGTCCCTGCTGATTGGCGCGTTTAACGCCAAGGGCGACGAGTTCGCAGACATCCTCAAGATGGGGCGCACCCAGCTGCAAGACGCGGTGCCCATGAGCCTAGGCCAGGAATTCCACGCCTTTGCGGTGCTGCTAGGTGAAGAAATTCCGCGTCTGCGTAACAACGCCAACCTGCTGCTAGAGGTAAACCTGGGCGCCACCGCCATTGGTACCGGCCTAAACACCCCTGAGGGCTACCAGGACTGCGTGGTACGCCACCTGCACGAAATCACCGGCCTGGATGTTTCGGGGGCCACCAACCTGCTGGAAGCCACCAGTGATACCGGCGCCTATGTGTCTATCCACGCCGCTATTAAGCGTCTGGCCGTCAAGCTATCAAAGATCTGTAACGACCTGCGTCTGCTCTCTTCCGGCCCGCGTGCTGGTTTAGGCGAGATTTCTTTGCCTGAGCGCCAGGCTGGCTCTTCGATCATGCCCGCCAAGGTAAACCCGGTAATCCCTGAGGTGGTTAACCAGGTTTGCTTCAAGGTGATCGGTAATGACCTTACTGTCACCATGGCGGCAGAGGCTGGCCAGCTACAGCTAAACGTGATGGAACCGGTAATTTGCCAGGCCACCTTTGAGTCTTCCAGCCTGCTTATCCACGCCATGCAGGCGCTGCGTGAAAAGTGCGTTGTGGGCATTAGCGCCAATGTGGATGTGTGCCGCAACCACGTGCTGGGCTCCATTGGTATCGTCACCTACCTCAACCCTGTCATTGGGCACCACAACGGTGACCTGGTTGGGCGTGAATGTGCTCGCTCTGGACGCAACGTGCGCGAAGTGGTGCTGGAGATGGGCTTGCTAGACGAGGCCACCCTCGATGAGCTGCTGAGCGTAGAGAACCTGCTGCGCCCGCACTACCGCTCCAAGAAGTACTACTCCGGCGGTGACCCGAACACCCTGGTATCTGAGTAGTCGCAGCTAAGCTGCTAAGTTGCAGTTAAACTGCGGCGTTATAACTAAGCAGCGTTAAGCAGTGGGGGGCCTGGCTGGTAGCCGGGCCCCCCACATTATTTACCGCAGAGCTTTAGAGCTTTGCGCGCGGCGCGTATCGGCGGCGCGGCGTGTACCTGCCCAAAACGGGCAGATACACGCGGGCAAATGCACACCGCGTGGCGTTTTAGGCGTCGCCGCCCTGAGCGCCGGAGTTGCCGGCGCGCACGTTGAGCAGGTCGTAGCGGTCAATGGCCTGGCTTACTAGGGAGCGGTCAACCTGCCCCTGCTTAGCCAAAGCCTCCAGGGCCTTGGTGACCACACTGGCGGCGTCGATCTTGAAGAAACGACGGGCAGCAGCGCGAGTGTCGGAGAAACCAAAACCGTCAGCACCCAAAACGTGGTAGTCACCGGGGATCCACTGGCGGATCTGGTCGGGAACCAGGTGGTCGTAGTCGCTGGTGGCAATGAACGGACCGGTGGCCCCAGCTAGCTTCTGGCTCAGGAACGGCACCTGGGCCGGCTGGTCGGGGTGCAGGAAGTTGTGCTCATCCACCTCAAGGGCGTTGCGGCGCAGCTGGTTCCAGCTGGTAACCGAGTAAACGCTGGCGCGCACGCCCCAGTGTTCAAGTAGCATCTCGCGGGCCTGCAAAACCCAGGGCACACCCACACCTGAAGCCAGCAGGCTTACCTGCGGGCCCTGGCCGGCGGGGGCGTCAGCCACCTTGTAGATACCACCCAAAATGCCTTCAACATCCACGTTTTCCGGCTCAGCGGGCTGGACCATGGGCTCGTTGTAAACCGTCAGGTAGTACATCATGTCGCGGTTGCGGCCACTGTCGGGGCCGTACCAACGCTCTAGGGCGTCACGCACAATGTGGCGGATTTCGTAGGCGTAGGCCGGGTCGTAGCTGATCACGGCGGTGTTGGTGGAGGCGATCAGCGGCGAGTGGCCATCCATGTGCTGGGTGCCCTCACCGGTCAGGGTGGTGCGTCCAGCCGTGGCGCCAATGATGAAACCACGGGTGAGCTGGTCGCCGGCAGCCCAGAACTGGTCGGCGGTGCGCTGGAAACCGAACATCGAGTAGAAGATGTAAACCGGGATCATCGGCTCATTGTTGACCGCGAAGGAGGTGCCGGCCACCTGGAAGGCGCTAGCGGAACCAGCTTCGTTAATACCGGTGTGCATGATCTGACCGGCCTGAGCCTCACGGTAAGACAGCATCATGTTTGCGTCTACCGGCAGGTAGTTTTGGCCCAGGGTGTTGAAGATCTTAGCTGAGGGGAAGATCGAGTCCAGGCCGAAGGTACGTGCCTCGTCAGGAATGATCGGGACAATACGCTTACCGATGTGCTTGTCCTTGATCAGCTCCTTAAGCAGGCGCACAAAGGCCATGGTGGAGGCCACTTCCTGCTTGCCGGATCCGCCCTTGAGGATGTCATAAATCTTGGGGTCGGGTAGCTCAATCTCCTTGTTGCCGGGGCGGCGCTCAGGGATAAAGCCACCTAGGCGACGACGGCGGTCCAGCATGTAGAGCAGGGCTGGGTCGTCTGCGGCGGGCTTGTAGTAAGGCGGACGGGTGGGGTCAGCCTCTAGCTCGGCGTCGCTGATCGGAATGTGTAGGGTGTCGCGCAGGGCCTTGAGGTCATCAAGCTTGAGCTTCTTCATCTGGTGCGTGGAGTTACGCGCCACGAAGTGGGAGCCCAGGGCGTAGCCCTTAACGGTGTGGGCCAAGATAACGGTGGGGGCGCCGGTGTGCTCAGTAGCGGCCTTGTAGGCGGCGTACATCTTGCGGTAGTCGTTACCGCCACGCTGCAGGGCCCAGATTTCCTCATCGGTCCAGTCCTTGACGAGGGCGGCAGTGCGCGGGTCGCGACCGAAGAAGTGCTCACGCACGTAGGCGCCGTCGTTAGCCTTGAAAGTCTGGTAGTCACCGTCGAGAGTTTCGTTCATCAGGTGCACCAGGGCGTGGTCCTTATCGGCAGCCAGCAGGCGGTCCCAGCCACGGCCCCAAATCACCTTAATGACGTTCCAACCGGCGCCACGGAAGAAGGCCTCCAGCTCCTGAATAATCTTGCCGTTACCGCGTACCGGGCCGTCTAGACGCTGCAGGTTGCAGTTAATGACGAAGGTGAGGTTGTCCAACTGCTGCTGAGCAGCCAGCTGCAACATGCCACGGCTTTCGGGCTCATCCATTTCGCCGTCGCCCAGGAAAGCCCAAGTGCGCTGCTGGGAGGTGTCTTTAATGCCACGCATGTGCAGGTACTTGTCGAACCAAGCCTGGTAGATGGCCTGGGAGGGGCCTAGACCCATAGAAACGGTGGGGAACTCCCAGAAGTCCTCCATGCGACGCGGGTGGGGATAGGAGGGCAGGCCGCGTCCCTGCTCCGGGTGGGAGTATTCCTGACGGAAACCGTCCAGGTCAGCCTCGGTTAGGCGGCCTTCAATGAAGGCGCGCGCGTAAGGTCCGGGGGAGGCGTGGCCCTGGAAGAAGATGTGGTCACCGCCGCCGGGGTGGTCCTTACCACGGAAGAAGTGGTTTAAACCTACTTCGTACAAGGTGGCTACGGAAGCGTAGGAGGAGATGTGTCCACCCACGCCGATGCCCGGACGCTGGGCGCGGGTAACCATAACGGCAGCGTTCCAACGGATCCAGCGACGGTACTGGCGCTCTGCGGCTTCATCGCCGGGGAAGTAGGGTTCTTCGTCAACAGCAATGGTGTTGACGTAAGGGGTGGTTAGCTGGCCGGGGACGTTTACGTTCTTTAGACGTGCTTCAGCCAGCATGGATAGCAGGATGTAGCGTGCTCGGGCTTGACCCTTTTCGGCGATAAGCGCGTCTAGAGACTGCTTCCATTCAGCTGTTTCCTGTGGATCATTATCGGTGACCTTGGCTAACAGGCCATCGATAAGCGGCGTGGATTCATTCGTTGGGGCCACGGTTATTCCCTTCGCGTCGTTGTGGTCGACTGCGCGCGCCGGAGCGTCAGTCCGTGGGGCTAAGCCCGCTGTACCTAACTAATCTACGACTTTTGACCTAGATAAAGCGAATAAATCGGGCATTAAGTCCCAGATAGTGGTGTGAAGTACTGCATGTGTGCTGGGTGGGGATGTTTTATCGCTCCTGATGGGGAAGTTAATGGAGATGCGGGCAATACTAAGTGTGGCTGAGCTCGCTTATATGTCAGAAACATTTGAATAGATGCAGGTAAAACGCGCATACAGCTTGCAAAGCCAGCGATTTTGGGGTGTGCTTATTCCATGTCGCTTAACCACGACGGCACAACTTCAGCCGCTACCCGCCTGGGCTTCGAGGCCGGGCAAATCATTCAGGAATATTACTTCGACGACGACGCCGACATGGCGTTAAGGGCTCAGCTTGAGGAAGCGCTGGGCAACCAACTAGTAGACGAAGATTATGCAGATATTGTCGACGGCGCTATCGCTTGGTGGCGTGAGGAAGACGGGGGCGTAGATGAGCTCACCGATCTTTTGGTCGACGTCGCCGCTAACTTGGATGGGGAAGGGCTAATTTGGGTGTTCACCCCCAAGGCTCGCAGTGCTGGCGCAGTTTCACCGATCGTGGTGGAAGAGGCGGCAGGCAATGCAGGTATGCACGCTACCAGCGCACGGCAAGTAAGTGACGCCTGGAGCGGAGTGCGAATTTCTTCACGTCGCAAATAATTTGTAATCTCCCTAGCGGGTAGGGTAACTTTATACCCGCAAGGACCTGTAGCTCAGTTGGTTAGAGTATCTGGTTTACACCCAGAGGGTCGTGGGTTCGAGTCCCGCCGGGTCCACCAATGCAGTGTTTAAAACTGCAGCAATAAATTGCTCTCATGTAAAACATGGGAGCTTTTTTGTATCCAGCGGCGTTTTAACCCGATCGGTTTTTATGTATTCGTAGCCTTGGGGGATACTTAGGAGTACACCAACGGGGAGGTCCTTTGACTATGGCAGACAACAGGAAGATACGCGACTTCGTTGAGCGCTGGACTGGGCGAGGATACGAGAAAGGCGAGGCTGTGAACAGCCACGCTTTGTGGTTACCTGCAACTTTGAGATGTTTCGCGTATATGACCGTGATGCTTGGGCTAAAAGCCAGCTTATCGATCATCCTTTCGAGTTTACGCTGGCCGAACTTGTAGACCACCCCGAGTATCTGTCTTTCATCACAGATCCTGCGAATAGCCGCCTTGAAAAGGAGAAAGAAGTCTCCATTCATGCAGGTGAGCTTATCGGCAAACTTTATGACCGTATGAGGCAGGGATACATGGACAGTCTCTATAAAATAGTACGAGTACACGAGGTTGAAAATGAGCAGACCTATAACGACTTTATTTATGCTGATGTCGGTTGACGGCAAAATCAGTACAGGCTCCTCGGACGAATTGGATGTAGATAGGGATTTCCCTACCATAACTGGTGTGGCAGAGGGCTTGCATCAATACTACGAAATTGAACAGTCAACAGACCTGTGGTCTTTTAACACAGGACGAGTGCAGGCCAAGATGGGTGTTAATGAGAAGCCTCTCCCCGCAAAAACGCCGGTGTCGTTTGTGCTGTTGGATAATCACCATCTGACGGAAAATGGCGTAAAGTATTTTTGCGCTCTTTCAAAACAGGCGGTGGTGATAACATCGAATCCGAATCATCCGGCTTTCTCCGTAAAAGAGGATAATCTGTATATTATTTTTCAAGAGCAAATCTCGTTGAAAGCAGCACTTGAACATCTGCATGAGGATTATGGATGTGCGCGATTGACGGTGCAGTCTGGGGGTACTGTAAATGGATTGTTCCTTCGTGAAAAACTGTTTGACTTTGTCGATATCGTTGTGGCTCCGATCCTGATTGGCGGTAAAGATACATCCACTTTGATTGATGGGCAGTCTTTGAAATCCAAAGCTGAACTATCCGATTTAGGAGTGCTGAAGTTAATAGAATGCTCTGCACTTGAGGATTCCTATATTAGATTGCGATACCAGGTGATTGGCTGATTATTCAAGTTTACGAGGAGAGCGCAATGTACGCACAGGCAGCGATAAAACCGAATCCCTTACTCCGTAACGGTGCATACGGCATCGTTATAAGGGGTGTGTAAAAATGCACACTGGGATGTTCATCGTTAAGGGGTAGAAAAAGGCTGCCGTTATGTTGTATCAAATTAGACACGGCAACAGACCCTGCCTGTGGCTCAGGTAATTTCCTGACGGAGACCTCGATGTTGCTGTCTATGGGGGATGATGATTTCCCACTTCATGAGGCTGCCCATATTGTGCATGGCAATGCCTTGCGTATGGACTGGAACGAGGTAGTGCCAGCTAACCAGTGTTCATTCATCCTAGGCAACCCGCCATTCTACGGTGCACGGATGCAGTCCAAGCAGCAGAAAGCTGAGATTCAAGACGTATTTCATGGCTCTAAAAACAGCGGCAACATTGACTATGTAGCTGGCTGGTACATTAAAGCCGCAGAGTATATGGGTAACTATCCTATTCGAGCAGCATTTGTCTCAACTAACTCCATCTGTCAAGGCGAGCAGGTGGCAAACGTGTGGAAACCTATTTATGACCTTGGAGTGCGAATCGATTTCGCGCATGACACTTTCCGTTGGCGTAACGAGGCTACAGAACAAGCTCACGTGTACGTAGTGATTGTGGGATTTTCTAAGTTGAGAGGTAAAAAGACACTGTTCCACCACGCTAATCCTGATGCCCCTGAGGAAGTTTCAAACCCTGCCAATATCAATGCTTACCTTGCAGCTGCGCCTGATGTATTCGTGTGGAACCGAAGTAAGCCATTGTATGACGTACCATCGATCGGCATTGGCAATAAACCAATTGGACGAGAACCACTGGGGTTCAGGCTATAAATTCCAGTGTCCCTCCGGTCACAGAAACACGCGCCAACCTCTCAGCTATCTGTTTGGGGGCTGTTCTGCTTGCAAGGCAATTAAGACCCGTAAAACCAATGCGGAGGCTGCGACAGCTGACCCCTCCGCGAGCCGGTTGACACCTGAAATCAGCAGCCAGTGGCATCCATACCACTATCCAGAGGTTGCCGAGGAATGGTCGCCAGACAATCCGCTCTCGCCGTGGGAGATCCGTCCGAACACCTCGCAACTGGCTGAGCCACCCCTTTGGGTATGCAAAAACGATCCGGTTCATGTGTGGCGAGCCATGCCAGCAGCGCGAGTCAATGGGTCGCAATGCCCGGAGTGCATCGAAACAGGAAAATCACGGATCGAGACCGAGTACTATTCAGCAGCCCTTGCGCACTGGGGAAACGCGAAATCTGGTTCCCGCATTCATTCCGCAAAGTTCCAGACTCACTCCTCCTGGACTGTTGATATTTGCGTGGATCTTCCATCTGGGAAACAGCTCGCCATCGAATATGACGGCTCGTACTGGCATCGCGACAAGGCGGACGTTGATCGCGTCAAGAGCTTAGATCTCCTAGCAGACGGGTTCCTTGTTGTTTGACTCCGTGAAGCCCCACTCCCTTCGCTGAACATCGCACACCCGAGCTACCGGGAAATCACCGTGTACCCCGGCGCCCAAGACCCTATACACGATGTCGCAGCTATTGCTGAGACGGTCACTTGTTGAGTGAGATCGCCTGCGACCTTCCGTCCCTGAACGTGAACGTAATGGTGCCGTCGGTACCTATTTCAGCGTGGTCGACGAGGGTGTGCCACAGAGATGGGGTGAACTCGATCTCGGCACGCATCCCCGCACTGACCCGCCCGATGTAGGCCCACAGCTGCTCGCATTTCGACAGCAAGATGCGGTTGAAGAACATGGCCAGCTCCCGGGCATCCGTGTCGGTGTCGTCCATGAACTGCGGGTAGTGCAAATGCGGGGCGAGCGGGATCTGGCGCGCTAACACCGTGAACGCGCTGAACCGGCGAGCCAGCTCCACGTTCGCCTCGACATCACCCGAATACGGGGAGCAGATGTACACCAGCGGTCGGTACCCGTACTCGGCGTGCTGAATCTCTTTCAGCGCCTTGTAGCAGGTCGGATCGGGGTATCCTTCGATGGTTCTTCTTCGGGATACCGATATCGATGGTGGTGGTCATCGGGCGTCCTCGCCTTCAGGCTCGATTACCGGCAGCAGTCCACGCTCGTTCTTGAGCAGGTCATAGATGAACAGGCGGCCCTTCTGCGTCCAGTACATGTGGGTGCGGGTCTTGCCCTTGTCGTACTCGTGCGTCTTGGACTGGGTGTAGCCCTGCTCAGCGAAGCGGGCGTAGAGGAACCAGCGGCCGGACTGGTGAAACTGCACCTGCTCCTCGCGCAGAATCTGGTTGAGCTTCTTCGCAGAAAGCCCGTAGTCCTTGGCGATCTCGGTGGTGGTGATCAGCGACGGCGACGCCAACACCACGTTGTAGTACGACACCTTCGGTGCCGCCTCCAACAGTGCCTGTTCAGCGGCGAGCCTCTTGGCCCGCTCGACGCGCAGGGTGGCGATTGCCCGCTCAAGGAACTCGTCATCATTGAGCAGCTCGTCGATGGCGTACATGCCGTGGCGGCGGATGGGCGGGAGGACGTCGTCGAACACCCACGCCTCGAACTGCTCGGCAGCGGGCAGCTTAGAGGAGACAATCAGCCGGTACAGGTCGCCCTCGCTGATGAACCTGACCTGCTGGATGCCACCAGCCGTCTCAAGGGGGTAGTGATTCACGACCCCCTTACAGTGACGCGCCAGGGCATCTTTCGTGTTGGCGTAGCCGAGGGCTGCGGCGACATCCCGACCGCAGAACAGGATCTGCCCGCCGGAGGTGATGGTTCGGATCGTGCCGAACTCGTGGTTGGTGAACGCTTGTAGCGCTGTAGCCATGACCAGCTCCTTTTCTGAGAGCCGGGTAGACAATCGCGGGCGCGAGATGCGCCAGGCTCTCACCTGTCAGGCACGGCAGGCACCGAAACCGGACACGGTGTGAGGAAGGCTCTCGCCCATACGCCCCCGAGGGCCGGCGAATCCGGACGGGTCAGAGGGCACACTGGTGTGTGAACTTACCGATGGCTCCGTGCCCCGTGCTCTAGCTTCGGCGTCATCAACCAGGTAGCCTTGTAGTCAACATGACCGGTTCCGCTGCCTGCCTCGGTGGGAGTCCAGGGCCGGTCTTCGTTTTTCGTATCAAACAGGGGCGCGCGTGGAGCAGGTGAAGCAGTTCAAGACCTACGGTGAACAGGTCGAATTGCTTCGTCAGCGTGGGATGCGAGTGAATGATCCCGAGCATGCCGAGATGCTGCTGGCTCGATTGAACTACTACCGCTTGTCCGGATACTGGTACCCGATGCGCCGTTTCTCCCAAGGCGACGGCACCGCCCAAGATGAATTCATTGACGGAGCATCGTTTGACCTGGTGGTAGCCCTCTACGGGTTTGACGAACAATTGCGCCACAGCGTGTTCATCGAGCTTGATCGCGTGGAGTTGGCTATTCGAACCAAGCTCGGTCACGAACTGGGCCGCCTTGACCCGCTGATCTATTTGGATCCTCAACGTTTGAACGCCCGGGCACGGCAGCGAAACAAAGACGGGCGTAGCGTGCATGAGGTGTGGCTGAGAAAGTACCAGTCGGCATTGAAAGCGTCAAAGGAGGACTTCGTCGCCCACCACAAATCAAAATATGGCGGGACTCTACCCATCTGGGCGGCAGTCGAAATCATGGATTGGGGAATGCTGTCATACCTGTACGGCATGTCGCCCAATATCGTGCGCAAACGGATTGCCCAACCCTGCGATCTAACTGGTCCTCAGCTCGAATCGTGGCTGAAATCCTTGAATATTCTGCGCAACTACGCAGCTCATCATGCAAGGATGTTCAACCGTGTTTACGATATCAAACCGAAACTGAACAATGACGTCAGGCTGGCTCCGGTAGCTGAAGGAATGAATCGCGTGTTCGGGCAGCTCTCCCTTATCCAATACTTGCACCGCCAACTGGACTTGTCTCCAGCCGACCGGCTACCGAAGCTGTTTGACACTTACCCGTACAATCCCATCGTGCCGTTTTCTCGCATAGGCGCACCTGACAATTGGCGCGAGTTGCCTCTTTGGCGCGTCTAATCCTTGCGGTAGTAGTCGCATTCGTAGCCGTCGGCGTCGAGTGGGAGCCCTGCTGCCCAGTCGGGTGGGGTCGTCATGAGCTGGCAGGCGTCGACGATGGGTTTGAGTTCGTGCTCGGCCAGCCCCATCCGTAGGGCACCCATCGCCTTGAGCACTCCGACGGAGCCGTTGTAACCGCAGGCCAGCGTGGCGATCTTCCCCTTCTGGCGCAGCTCAGCGTTGATGCCGTGTTTTTCGACGGGGACGCCGAACATGCGCGACGTGGTCTCACAGTAGAGGTCTTTGCCGTCGCGGAAGGCTTGGAGGGGGGATGTTTCTCCGGCGAGCCAGGCGATGACACGGGCTTCAATCGCGTAGTAGTCGGCGACGATGAATCGGTATCCGGCGCTGGGGATGAACGCGGTACGGATCAACTGGCTCAAGGTGTCGGGCACCGAGTCGTAAAGCAGTTCAAGGGCGGCGAGGTTGCTTTGTCGGGTGAGGGTTAGGGCAGCATCTGCGAGGGTGTGGTCGAGCAGGATTCCGGTGTCGTTGATGGTCTGATCCATGGCGTAGGCGTCCCACTCGGCGTCAGGCATCGGACACAGCGAGAGCCGATCGTGGATCGCGAGCTCAACCTCGACATCGCGCCGGTTTTACTCGACGAACTGCGCCCAACCATCTGGGTCGCTGCCGAGGAGGTTCCTGGTGCCGCCACCGTTCAACACAGAGGGTGCGGCTGGCGTGCAGAACTGTTTGATCAGCTGCTTACCCGCCGTGTCCTTCTGAATGTCGAGGTTAAGAGCCGCACTGACCGCATCCAGGCTCATCGGCAGACCGAGGTAAGTCGACCACACCATCGTGCAGCGCCACTGGCTCGGGTCAAGAAACCCGCCTGCCAACAGCTCGGGGTGATGACGCTGCAGCCACGAGGAGAGCGCGACCCTCTCAAACGCCGCATTGTGCGCCCACTTGACCACGCCAGGATCGACGAGTGCGGTGAGCACCTCGTCGGGCAGCCGACCACCACTGGCGAGATAGACGACCTCCACCGGGCGGCCATCGATCGAGTAGCCGAAGATGAGGAGGCCGAAGTCGGGGTGTTCGGCATACGGGTAGACGCCGGTTTTCGCTAGGGGTGCTGGGCTGAAGGTTTCAATATCGATAGCGATCTGGCGCATCAGGGCTCCTGGACAGTCGGGTAGGCGAAGGCGAGGGAGCCAACCGGTGTTTGGTGGCTCCCTCACTGATGGGGTGTTACTTTGGGTCGAGGTTGTAGGTGGCGTTCATCCTGTCGAGCTCGGCCTTCTCCTTGGCGATCAGCTCATCGATGCGCTGACGTTCGCGGCGTTGGGCCCGCTTGTCCTTAATCCAGTAGTAGCCCCAGACCATCCAGAACGGGATCAGGACGTAGACCCACACGGCGAGGGTGATGGCGTTGAAACAGTCACTCATGATTCAGTCTCCTTAGTTGAGGAAGTCGTCGGTAGGTGCGCCGAAGTCGGACTCAGCGGAGATGCGGCCTGCGCCGAGGGGTTCGCCGTCGCGGATCTTCTGAATGTTGCCCAGCCCGCACGCCACACCCTTGTTCCCGTTCGTGTTGAACACGTAGAAGCTGAGACTCACGCGGGCGTAGCAGCCCGAGTACACCTCGGAACGGTCGAGGATCGGAGCGACGTTCTCGTCCACAACCTGCGGCGGAGTGAGGCTGTTGGCGTTGACGAAGAAGCTGTTTGCGTAGGCTTCGTCGTCACGCTCGGTGTCACCGTCGCGCAGCGGCAGCTTCAACGCTGCCTTGTTCGGCTTCTTGCCTCCGAACTTGCCGGTCCCAGCCTCGATGGCCGCATCCACGGCACGCTCGATGGCGGTGATGGTGGCGGTGTCGGTCTTCGGGATGATCAGCGACACGGAGTACTTGGGCTTGCCGCCTTGGATGGAGTTCGGCTCCCACACGTGAGCATAGGAGAGGCGGACTTCGCCGGTGACGACGCGGGTGGGGTTGTTGGTTGACATGGTTGTTACCTGCTTTCTGTTTTCGTGAATTCGGTTTGTGCGCTGTGGATGTCCAGCGCGGGTCGTTTGTCGGTGTCGGGAACGAGCGTCGGCTTACCCATGGGCTTGACCACGATGTCGCCGAGCACCTCGTTGAAGGTCTTCTTGCCCATGAGCCGTTCCATCGCGGTGAGCGTGATGAGCCGCGTGTCGTAGATGTCGGCGTACCCGGCAGCCTCAGCTGCGTCGGCGACGGCGGTTTCGTCGGTGTATTTGCGGACAGACCGGCCGGCGACGCAAACTCCAGTTGAGCGAGCGCAAAGTTGGATTCGGCTCGTGCCCGGCACGTCGGTGCGATGCGGCAGAACTGGCACCACGAGCCGGGGCAGAACTCGCCCCCACCCGCCGCAGCCAGTTCGGCCTTCGGCTTGACCTCGGTCTCAGCCCACGCGAGGAGCTCTGTGACGCTGGTTTCCCAGGTGTCGACGTTGCCTCGTCGGGGCTGGTAAATCGTCACCGCAACATCGGTGATGTCATACAGATCCCCGAACATGTGCAGCGCACCCAGCGCGTACAACATCAGCTGCGGGTTGCGCTCGGCCTCTACGAGGACGTCTTGCCCGTACTTCAGATCGATTATCTGCAGCTTGGGTTCAGCGATGATCACACAGTCGCCGGTGCCAAACCCGCCCGGCACGACGTGGCTGAAGTCGAGACGCTACTCGATCAGCACCTGCGGATCACCACAGGTTTCCCTCGCCAGCGAGATATGTTCTTGGACGAACGACACGTAGTCGTCGGTCAGGTCCTCCATCTCGGTGTCGATTCAGTCGGATGTGGGCTTGAAGGTCGGCGCGTCGTTCAGGGCACATCGGAGCTTCCACTCGGCGAGGGCGTGTGCGACGGTGCCCTGTTCGCTGCCGCCGACGAGGTATCCTGCTCACGGGATTCGAGGACGGCGCTGGGTGGGCAGTTCAGCCACCGGCGCGCACCCGACGCCGAGAGCAACGCATGCTGGTCAGGCATCGGACAACTCTCTCGCCTTGGTGAGCAGCCAGCCGTACTTCGCCGGGTCAACCGCTGACAGCTTGTCCGCGCCGGTGGCGACAATCAGCTCGCGCACCTGCTCGGTCAGGCCCTGGCTGGAAAGCCCGGCGAGGACGCCACGAACCCGAGCCAACGACACCGGCTCCGGCTCAGGTGCGGTTCGGGTGATTGTTGGTGAGTAGCCTCGTACTCAGCGGCAGCCTGCTCCAGGTCGGGTTGTGCGAGCCCGGCGGCGGCGATCGGACGTGCACCAGGCATCCCGGCGTGATCCTCAAACCCTTCCCACGCGGTCTCCTCAATCGCGGCAGCGAGCATGGTCACGCCTTCGACGATCGGGTTCAGCGCCAGGATGTGCTTTGTTCGAGTCGGTGACGTTCACGCCGCATTACCGCCCTTGCGGGTGACTCCGGCCGCGTCAGCCAGCTCCATCAGGTCATCGGCTGGTTCGACGATCTTGACAGTGCCGGCTTGGTTTCCTGGCACGAGAACGGTGATGCGCTGCTTACGGCCGAGAAGCCTGGCCAGGAGGCATTCGCGCAGGCTGACTGTGCGGGTGGAGACGAGCGCATCGGTGGCGGGCTCGTCGGAGAGGTTGATGCGAAGCTTGTGCTTTCCCACCATGAGTGGTTCCCCTTTCTGGAGGGCTGATAGGTTCCGCAAGCCGCCTGCCGTTGGTGGGGCTTGCACCTATACGCCCTTCAGGGAGTCGAGATCCGGACGGGTGTGGCCGAACTTCTTGTGAATCCGTTTCAGCGCACGGTTCACGGAGTTGCGCACGGCATCTGCCATCTTGTTAATCTGGTCCTGGTCAGCGTCGGGATGCTCCAGCCGGGCGATGTCCGCATACGACATGTCGTCACCCAGCGACAAGGTCAAGTACTTTCGTTGCTGATCCGTCAGCGGCAGCAGAATCTCGGCGAGCACCCGCCGAGACCGTGCCGCATCTGTCTGACGAATCAACTGGAGTTCGGGGTCGAACGCCTCGCCCTCCCGCACCATCGCCTGCCCGTAGTCACGCCGTAGCCGCTTGGCGCGGCGTTCCGGGTCGAGGAGGTAGTCCTCGCTCCCGAACTCGGCCTGTTTGCCCCCGCTTCGACGCTTACGGGCGTTCTCACGCTCGCGGAAGCGCTGATAGGCGTCCTCCAGCCACATCTGTTTCCAGTCCGGGAGGAAATCAGGGTCAAGGATCTGGTCGCGGAACTCTTGATCGTCTGGTAAGTCGATGAGTTCGATCCAGGCGTATCCGCGCTCGGATGGCAGGTAAACCTGCCAGTGGTTGCAGCCCCGAGAGTCGGTCTTGCGCCGGCTCTCGTACGGGCGAGGTTGTGGTTGAGAAGTAGGTGTAGCCACGGTGGGCTCCCTTCGAAATGAAGGGAGACCTGTTCAGAGGTATGAAGTTGTACCGGCCAACTGGAGAAGGAGCTCAAGGAACAGCGAAGGCGGGCACCTACGAATAGATGCCCGCCGACGTGCCTCGAACGGATCTCCCGATGAACGGTTGACCACCGTGCTCGATCACAGCTCGGCGTTGCAGGATTACCGACCACGGGTGTGGCCGAGCCTCCTTGGCAAGACCCGCGCTGTCGACCGCCCGAGCCTCACGTGTAGGTATGTGCCGCAGCTGGTACTCAGCCGCCGGCGTCGGAGTACGTCACAGCGGGCCCGCGCTCGTGTCGTTGCGACCTGCTACCACCTTCTGCGGTAACATGTGAAGAAATTCTTCACGAACGCGATCCGGGTGGTGTGCTCCGAATACCTGTTTTCAGGCTAGGAATCGGGGTATGCCGAGCTGTGAGAAAACGTGAGCGGCTGTCGTGAGAAACCGCGAGACTCGTTGGGTAGGAGGGTGATGAAGTTCTTCGAGCTGGCCAATGCGTTGCAGCCTGCCGTGCCGGGGGGCTTGCCACGAGCGCCCTATCTGCGCGAGCTGATTTCGATGTTCACCAACGTCACCGAAGCCGAATGGGCGACGCGGAACGACCCCTCAGTGCTGCCGTCTGAGGCGACGTTGGAGTCGATGGCGTCCAGGGACAGCGCGTTCACGAAGAAGCTGGCGAAAGCGATCACTTCCCGGTGGGGCATTAAAAACTTCGTGACCGTCTTGGACGAGCTGGAGCTGGAGACCCAGAAGTTGATCACGGACAATATTGCTGCCTATGGCGAACAGATCCGTCTCGACCATTTCCCGGGCGACGTGTCGCGTCTGCTCGTGGAGATCGTTCACGCGAAAGCCGGCACGGACCGTGGCAAGCAGCAGGTGCTCTCGCAGGTCGCTATTCAAGCTGCCCGCGTGAGGTACGAGAAACTTGTGTTGACCCGCTCGCGCGGTTGCACTCAATGCGGCACTCCGCTGCGTGTGGAAGCGCACGGGCACCAGGCCGACTCCTACGAGATCGTGTTCCTCGATGCTGACGGTGACGAGTACGGTCCAGACGACTTCGCCGCGCTGTGTAAGCCGTGTGCCCAGAAATACGGGCTCGCTCACACTTCGGACGATGTGGCTAGGTTGCGGGAGAAGAACCAACTGTGGTCACTGAGTGACCGGATCGATGAGGGACTCGTTCCGCTCGACCTGGACGGCAAGATCGTCGAATTACTCATGGCCATACACAACCTCCCGGTCGAAGACCTCGCCCCGGACGTCACCTACGACGTGATGCCGATGCAAGACAAGCTTGACGATAAGAAACTGGTACGGCGCGTCCGCGACCACATGAGCATCTACGAAACCAGAGTGCGCGAGACAGCGAAGACCCTCCAAGAGGAAGGCAAACTCGACTTTGAACGGATGCGTGACGATGTCTGGGGTGCCTGGCGTGTCCTCGCTGACGCTGGCCTGAGCCAGGACGAGATCTGGACCAGGCTCACCGCGTGGATTGATCAGTACACGAACATCGACGATTACGCCTGTGGGGTGGTCGTCTCGTTCTTGACCCAGATCTGTGAACTGTTCAAACCAAGGAGGTTGATCCTGGCATGATCAGACTTCCCAACAAGCTCTACAGGTTCAACGAGACCGTGCTCGCGGACTTCGTCATCATCCTCAAAACACTCGGCACCGAGCCTGTGCCGGTTCTTGACCTGCAGCGCCGCCTTGCCGACAAACTACACACCGAAGACCTCATCGACGGCCTCACCCTTCTGCTCGCTCTCGGGGTCCTCGACCTAGACGCCAGTAAGGGGGTGGTCAGTCGTGCTCACTAGGCTCTGGTCACCTGCATTCCGCCGCAATGGCAAGCCGCGTCCGGTCATCGCTTTGCATGCCGGGCTGAATATTGTGGAAGGTGCTGACCAGGCACAAAACTCGATCGGCAAGTCTACGTTGCTGCAAATCATCGACTTCGTCTACGCCGGGAAAGACTTCCTGGACTCTGACGCTGTACGACTCCCGCAAGCCGTCGGCCATCACGCCATTCACTTCACCCTCCGACTGAACGGTCAAGATCATCACTTTGTACGTGCCACCGACCGGCCCGGGTTCGTGACCCGCTACCACGACCCAGACTGGCAGGAGGTTGATCGGGACTATGAGCTTGCTGAATATCAACAGTTCCTGCTCGACGAGTACGGCCTCGGGAATACCGGCGGCACATGGCGTGAACTGGTCGGGCGGTTCAGTCGTGTCGACGAACGCGACATGGCGCTCCTCGACCGACCCTTGGCCGCCGCTGCGCGGGCTAACGACATCGACGGTGCAAAAGCGCTACTTCGGCTCTTCGGCGCCTACGAGGAGATCGACAAGATCCAATCCCACTACGACCAGGTGCGCAAAGAAGTCGACGTGCTCAACGCGATGGCGAAAGGTAAGTACTCCAGCTACATCAAGTTCACTACGAAGAAGGAACGCGACGCAGCCAGGAAGGAACTACTCGAAGCCCGCAGTGAAGCCAAGCAGCTGCGCACCCATGCTGACCTCGACCTGTTCGAAACTGAACGCCAAGCCAGGTACGAGCAGGCACAGCGACGTGCAGAGCTACAACCGCTCACCCTGCAGCTCGACGCGATCAACAGCAGGCTTGCCATCGTGGAAGCCACCCTTTCTGGGCAGACGCGCATCACCACGCGTGACCTTGAAGAGTTCTACGAGTTCTTCCCCAACGCGAACCGTGAATCCCTAGAAACCATCGAGTATTACCACCACCAGCTCACCGGGATCCTAGAAGACCAGCTGCGTGAACAGCAACGTCACTACCAGGCGCAAGCAGCCGAGCTGAAGGTCGCGATCCATAACCTGCAAGCCCAGATCCTGGCGCTTGGTGAGTCCGTGCAGCTCGATGACGAGATCTACGACCAGTCCGCCGAGATCCAAGCCAAGATCAACCGGCTCGAAGAGCAAATCCGCACCTTCGACCACAACCAGGAGCTGAAGAAGGAACGCAAGCAGCTTAAACAAGAAATCGATGAGGCGATCCCTAACACTCTTGGCCATCTGACCGACACGATTAACGCGCAGATGAAAACCGTTAACGATGCCCTCTACCCGCAGCAGCACCGCAAGAGCCCGCTGTTCACGTTCAAGGCCGCGACGAAAGGTGTCTCCTATACGTTCGACCACAACGGAGACACAGGCTCTGGCGCTAAGGCCAAGAACCTCATCGTGTTCGACCTCGCCGTGATGCGCAGCACCCCGTTGCCGTTCCTCATCCATGACTCCGCGATCATCAAACCAGTCGCTTTTGCGCCCGTGAGGGAACTGCTCTCCGTCTACGCCAGCAGCGGTACGCTCAAAAGTCGTGCGGGTGAACCCAAGCAGGTGTTCTTCTCCTTCGACGCCACCAAGGCCTACGGCACCGGGGCCGAAGAAATCGTTGCTGAAAACCAAATCATTCACCTCGATGAAAACAACGAAGCCCTCTACGGCTTCACCTGGAACCTCGAAACCGACCAGCACGAAGCAGGAGACAACCAGTCGTGATCATCACCTTCAAACCACTATGGAAGCTCCTCATCGACCGAGACATGACCCGAGAAGACCTCCGCCACGCCACTGGCTTATCACCAGCCACCATCGCCAAACTCGGTAAAGACGGCAACGTCACTACCGACATCCTCGCCCGCATTTGCGAAGCGGTGGGCTGCGACGTCGCCGACATCTGCGAAGTCGTCCCCACCGACACGAAGGGAGAAACCGACTAGATGACCGCTCAACGCCTGCAGCTCACCTGGTACAACAAGGACAAGGCTCTCATCCCAACCGAGACCGGCAAGTACGGCTACACGTGGGTTGACCCCTCTGATCCGCGCTACTGCGAAACCCACACCCTCGTGCTGGACGACTATGTGCAAGGCAGCCAGACACCGAAGTCTGACGAGTTCGCCTACTCCGAGCGCGCTGACCTGGAGCCCCAGGATGACAACCTGCTCATTCTCGGTGAGTCTGGAGACGTGCTGGAGGCCCTCACACGGGTGCCCGAATTGGCTGAAAAGTACGTGGGTAAGGTTAAGCTCATTTACATTGACCCACCATTCAACACCGCCCAGACCTTCGCCAATTATGAGGATAACCTGGAGCATTCCGTGTGGTTGACCATGATGCGCGACCGACTCATCCACATGAAGAAGCTGCTTGCCGACGACGGCTCCATCTGGGTTCACCTGGACGACGTCGAAGTACACCGGATGCGTGTGCTGATGGATGAGGTGTTTGGGTCGGAGCATTTCTACGGGCAGCTCATTTGGCAAAACGGTGTGCACGTACGCAACGACTCGGCAACGTTCTCCTCCAACAATGACACCATCGTTGTCTACGGGAATCCCGGCGCCGGCATTAATAAACTCCCACCAACAGTTGAGATGTTGTCCCGGTATTCATCTCCTGACGGCGATCCGCGACCTTGGCAATCCATTGCTTCTGGTGCGCCTGGCGCAAAGACCCACCAAGGGATGGTGTACGGGATTCAGCACCCAATTACCGGCAAGCTCATCTACCCACCCAAAGGGAACTGTTGGCGTCTTGGCCAAGAGGGAATGCTCCACGCCATGAACGGGTGGTCGTGCTATCGGTTGGCGCAGATTGATGACGCTGCTACGAGAGCAGAGGTGTGTGGCATCCCTGTTGACGAGGTGAAGAGCGGAGTGAAGGCCATCGTCCTTGATGCTCCACTGGAGGAATCCGCCGAAACCGCTCGTCAGGTACTACAAGGATCCATTTGGCCGGAATTCTTCTTCACTGGAGCTGATGGCCGTGGGGGCCTCCGGAAGAAGGGGTATATGCCGGATGGCTACGGTCGGGTACCGGTTACGGTCTGGGCGGACGCCGGTCGCAACGATGAAGCAAAACGTGAGATTCAAGCGCTATTCCCTGACAGCTTCGCTTTTTCTACCCCCAAGCCCGAACACCTCCTTGAGCGCATTATCCACATCGGGTCGAATCCTGGCGACATTGTGCTGGACGTCTTTGCTGGGTCAGGGACGACGGCTGCGGTGGCGCAGAAGATGGGTCGGCGTTGGGTCACGTGCGAATTGCTGGAGTCGACGTTCACCACGTTCACGCGTCCCCGTCTGGAGAAGGTTGTCAATGACCAAGACCCGGGCGGGATCACGCGGTCAAAGGGAGAGCGTTTCGACGCGACGGAAGACGGACTGCCTGAGGGTGTCTCACCGGATGACGCTGCGAAATTCACGAGCGTGCTCAACAAGCTGATTAAGGACGACCCGGAATTGAAGAAGAGCTTCGAGGTTAAGACACTGAAGGCGGCCTCGAAGACCAGACGCACGAAGGAAGTGGTGAACTGGCGTGGTGGGGGCGGATTCCAGGTGGCGCACTTGTCGCCTGCGTGTTTCGACTACGACCCCACCCTGGATCGGGTGATGCTGACGGCCGCCGCGACGGGTGAGACCTTGACCCGGTCGGTGGCTGCGAATCTCGGCTTCACTCTGCTACACCCGGACGATGACTACGTGTTCGACGCCCGCCGAGGAAACGCCCTGCTCAAGGTGGTGGAGGGTGTCGCCACGACCGAAATCGTCGACTGGCTAGCTTCCCAAATCCAGCCCGGGGAGACGATCGTGCTGGCCGCCACCACCGTCATGGACGGCGTGCGTCAGCACCTGCGTAAGCTTGTGAAGGGGTCGCGGGTGGTTGCCTTGCCGGATGATGTGTTCCGTTACAGCGAGGGTGGTGACCAGTGATGAGGCTCAACATCAGTTTTGATTCGGACATGCTGGAGTCGATCAGTGCCGAGTTCGACCTGCGTGCTCCGAACAAGGAAGCACTGCGCCAGCTGGTCTTCACTCTGGACGGCGACTATGACCCGGACGTGATGCAGGTGCTCAACCTAGCCACCGGTGTGGGCAAGACGTATCTGATGGCCGCCTTCGTGGAGTATCTGCGTCGCCAAGGGGTCGGCAACGTCGTCATCGTCACCCCGGGCAAGACGGTGCAGGCCAAGACCGTGCAGAATTTCACGCCCGGCACGCCCCGCTACATCACGGGATCGGCTGTGCCACCTGAAGTGGTGACCCCACAGGACTACTCTGCTTGGGTGGCTCGTCAAAACGGCCCGGCTCGACTCGCGTTCGGCCGTGAAGTGCCAATGCTGGCGTTTATCTTCAACATTCAGCAGCTCATCGCGCCGAAAGAGGCCGAGGGTGACACCCACAGCGCTACGCAGGATGCGATGCGCCGTAAGCCCCGCCGGTTCGATGAAAACGCCGGCGTGCTCTTCGACTACCTCAAGGGTCTCGATGATCTGGTTGTGATCGCCGACGAATCCCACCTGTACGGGGCCAGTGCGGTCGCGTTCAATGCAGCGTTGAAGGAACTCGATCCAGCAGCGGCGATCGGTTTGACCGCGTCGGTGGACAAGGCCACCGATCACGTCATTTACGAGTACCCGCTCTACCGCGCCATCCAGGACAAGTACGTCAAGGCCCCGGTGTTGGCGTTCCGCAAGACTGGATATGGCACCGATGAAGCCTCCGAAGAGCAACAGTTGCGTGACGCGCTGCAGCTACGTGCGCTCAAGCAGGCCTACTACGACTCGTACGCGGCTTCCCAGAACCGCGATCATGTGAACGCGGTCGCGTTCGTGGTCTGCTCCGATGTTGAGCACGCCACTCAGGTCGCCGAGCTGCTGCGCACCCCGGAGTACCTCGGCCGGGAATCGGCGGTGCTGCAGGTGGACTCCAAGCACGAGGATGAGTTGACCCAGCGTCGCCTCGACGAATTGGACCGACCCGAATCGCCGGTGCTGGCAGTGGTCAGTGTCAACAAACTCAAGGAAGGCTGGGATGTCAAAAACATCGCGGTCGTCGTGACACTACGGGCGATGGCTTCTGAGGTGCTCACTCAGCAGACGATGGGGCGCGGGCTGCGGCTGCCGTTCGGCCGGTATACGGGTGTGTGGCAGGTCGACCAACTCGACATCATCGCGCACCAATCCTTCACCGAATTGTTGAACGCGGAGAACGTGCTGCAGCAGTTCGGATTGGACGAAGCCGTCCCCGAACCCGACAAAGCCAAGGTTGAGGAGGCGATCCGCAAAGCCGCCGAACAATCCAACACGGATCCAGGCACAGACACGACCGGCGGTCAACCATCGACTACGACTATGCCGGGGCCTGGTGCTGGCACCGGTGGCGTAGATCCGCAGCCGGGCACCGTTCCCGTCAACGGTAGTGACGAAGGTCTGGGTTTGCCCGGTGTCGAGGTTCGTACCATCACCGAGCAGGAGGATCAGCCCACCTGGGAGTTGGTCTCGATCGGACGGAATCCGAGCTTTGCTGACGTGTCCTACCGATTCCCGGTGACGACGATGACTGTGCAGCAGCCGCCCATTGACCTGTCAGAAATCAGTGACGCCGAGATTGAGCAAGCGGCGCGTCGGGTCACCTCTGCCGGGGACGTGCTGCTGCGCAAAGAGATCATCGCCGCCCTAGGCAAGAAACTCCGGGCAGAGGATCGAGAAAGCGCCGAAGTCGATTCCGTCCACGTCGACGACGCCGACGCCGAGGAGGCGCTGGTCAAACTAGTGATCAACATGTCGCTGGTGCCCAAAACCGAACAGACCGCCCGCTACGTCGCCACGTTCCTGGTGCCGAAGTTCATGCGCACCGTGACGTTCACCGGCTGGACCGTCAAATCCCTCGACTCAGCCCGCGCCGAACTCCTAGCGCTGATCAAGAACTACACAACCGAGACACTGCGAGCCACCCGCGAGGTGCCGACCATACACCCCAAGTCGATGCCAGGCACCGGCTACACGCTCCCGTTGGGTGAGAAGGTGCATGACCAGATCGAGAGTCGTGACCAGTTCGTGCGAGGCCGGGTCTACGGCGGCTGGTTCAAGTCACTATTCGCAGAGGAATCCTTCGACTCCTTCACCGGCGAATACCAGCTTGCTCGCCTGCTCAACACGTCGCCGGGGATCGTGTGGTGGCATCGCCTGCATCCGCAAGACCAGGCGTTCGTGTACTACAACGCGAAAGACCGCTACTTCCCCGACTTCGTAGCCTTGGACACCAACGGGGTGCATTGGATCATCGAAGGCAAGGACGAGCGCGGCCGCGACGACGCCAGGGTGCAGGCCAAACGCAAAGCTGCCGAAGCACTGGTGCGACGGTTGGTGGCTGAGGATGCCTACGCCGGTCAGCACTGGGGCTATTTGATCGCCTACGAGCAAGACACCGCCCGCGCCGACTCCTGGGAAGACCTCAAAGCCTTCGCCGGCCCAGTCAGCAACGCCCTGTAGCTGCGAGTTCGCCTGAGCGCATCACAGGGCTCCAGCGTTGCGGGAGGTCGAGGGTGACGGCCTCACCGGTGATGAACACGAAGCCGAGCCTGCCGTCGGTGAGCATGCAGCCGCCCTCCAGCACGGCAAGGAAGTCCGGGATGTTGAGGGTGAGTTGCATCGCCGACGCGGTGAGGATCGCGTCGATCGCTGTACGCAGCGTCGAGGATCGTCGCCGCACACCCGTTGACTGCAGGCTGTCCACGGCCTGGTCGAACGCCGCGCGGTTCCGCTCAGCGAGCACTTGCATGGCCTCAGCCATCTTGACCAACAGAACCTCCTGGTAGAGGTGACTGGTGGCGCAGGTGCCGCGCTTGACGTAGTTCGTGGGGCACTCCCACACGTCGGCCCGATTTGGGGTGCCCGAATGCCAAGTCTTGTGACCGAACGCCCGTCCGCAGTCGCCACAGATGATCTTTCCAGACATGCGTCGACCGAAAGAATTGTGGCCTTGCGGGCCAACGCGGGTCGCCAGCCACGGCAGCTCCCGATCTGCGATGCCGAGGGTCTCAGCGGCGTGGCGGTGGGCACGGGATGCGTCCATCCACTCGACGGCGTGCCCGGCGGCGAGGTTTTCGAGGAGGAAGCTGGTCAGCCGGTAGGTCAGGCGAACTTGTACTGTTGCGAGTTCGGGGTAGTGCATGGTGGTGGCTCCTGTCATTGCGTCACGTACATACACGCTCTGATCAGGGCTAATAGCAAGTCGTAACCGGCACTACCTTTTGGCGCTTGCCACATCTTTTAGCGCTCCACTGTCAGCCACACCTGTCGTGGTTCACGTCGCCCGGCTCTACCTCCCGATCGCACCAGATACCGAAGCCGCACTGTCCAAATACGCGGCTCGACGGTCAACACCACGGCTCGTTTTGCCTAGTGGCGAGCGGGTTTTGCCCCATCTGCGTCATCCGCGCCCCACAAGCCCCTGTATCCACTTTGATACGGTCTGCGAAACTATCTGTTCAATGAGCAAGAAATGCTCGATTTTATTGCCAAGGAACCGGGAGCATCTAAGTTTTTCCACACATGGCTTGGCTCTAATGAGTTCTTGAATGGCCGTCCTCGTTACACACTTTGGCTCGGTGAAACAACACCACAGGAACTTGTAGATTTGCCGTTTTGTCGTGAGCGCGTAGAGAACGTGCGGATTTTTAGAGAGAAATCGAGCAGAGCACAGACGAAAAAAGCTGCTGCTACACCTCAGCGTTATGGTACAGAGATCATAACTAGTAGCACCTCCGTATTAGTACCAAAGGTATCGTCTGAACGACGTCGCTATATTCCACTTGGCTTTATTGGGCCCGAGACATTCTGCTCCGATCTTGTATTCCTGATTGCTGATGCATCTGTCTATCAGTTCGGAGTTCTTCACTCGCAGTTCCACAATGCCTGGATGCGCACCGTTGCTGGCAGGCTCAAGAGTGACTATCGCTATTCGGGTGGAGTTGTTTACAACAACTTTGTTTGGCCCAACCCAACGTCCAAGCAACGAGAGGCTATCGAGGCTTGTGCTCAAGCTATCCTCGATACCCGTGACAACTATCCTGATAAGTCACTAGCTAACCTCTACGACCCAGATAAAATGCCAGCCGATCTACTGGCAGCACACAGGGCGCTTGATGTCGCAGTAGAAGCTGCCTATGGCGTTAACTTTGACGGGGACGAGGAAAAGATTGTGGCGCATCTGTTCAAGCTATATGCGCAAGCAACGGCATAGATAAGTTTGGGCCTCAGCGCTTTTGCGCTGAGGCCCAAACCAATGATCAACCAGTTATCTAATGATCAACTAGTTATCTAGTGATTAGCAGGTTGTGGCGTTAACTGGTTATAACGCCAATCGGTTGCCGATCAGGCTTCCTTGCGACGGCTACGCAGCACAGCTACGCCACCGAGGCTGGCCAGCAGGAAGGCCACAACTGCCACGCTGGAAACACCAGTGTGAGCTAGCGGCTTCTTGTCGCCCTTACCGGGAGCAGCCACAACGGTCTTGCCGGTGGTTGGAGCTGCGGTAGGCAGGGCGCTGGGGGCCATGGTCGGCAGCGGCACAGCAGTGGGGCCACTGGTGGGGCCACTGGTAGGAGCAGCGGTCGGGTTCGGAGTCGGGTTAGGAGTCGGAACCGGGTTGACCGGGTTGTCCGGGTTGACCGTCTGCCTGTAGGACTTGATCGAGCAGATCTTCGGGTAGTCGCCGTCGGCAGGTACTACACCCTCATTGATGTACTTGAGGGTGATCTCGTTTACACAAGCATACTTGGCAGCGTTGTTACCGAAAGCGGTGTGGGAGTCACCCTCAACGCTCAGCAAAGTACCGTGTACCAGCTCAGCCATGACCGGGCCGTTCTCGTACGGGGTGGCCGGGTCGTGAGTGGTGGAGATGATCAGAGTGTTAGGTAGGCCCTTGAGCTCGCCACCAGCCTGCAGGTTACCGGAGAACTTCCACAGGTCACAGGAGTCGGGGGAGCCGACCTTGTTGCCCGGAGCGCCCGGGTCCTGGAACGGGGAGTACTTGAGGTAAATCTGGGTTAGGCGGTCAGACAGGCTCTGGTCGTAACCGTTGGGGTTAGCTGAGTCAGCGCAGCGAATGACGGTGAAGGCAGCCTGCGAGGGGTCGTAGGTGCCGTCAGGGTTACGGCCGTCATAAGAGTCAGCCAGAGACATGAACAGCGAACCGTTGTTGTAGTCAGAGACCAGCTCCATGGCCAAAGCAGCGTAGGGCCAGTAGGACTCGGCGTACAGGGCCTGACGCATACCGGTCAGGGCCAGGTCGAAGTTCAGGGTACGCCCATCGTTACCAGCCGGAATGGCCTTGGTGGTCAGCGGACGCATCATGTTCTGGAAGGCGCGAGTGGCTACCGGGATGCTGGCGTCGTCGTCGGCCAGGTCGCCGTCGTGAGGCTGGTACTTAGCCTTACCCAGAGCACAGGTGGCCTTCTCAGTCTCAAAGCGAGAGTTCTTAACCAGACGCGGCATCAGGTCGCCCCAGGTCTTACCGGAGGCATCCAGCTTCATACACCAGTCGGAGAAATGGTTGAAGTTGTCCTGGAAGCCCTTAGCCTGACCCAGCAGAGCCGAGTTAGCGGCCTCAAGCTGTGCATCGGTGATCTTGGAGGAGTCGACACGCTGACCACTCTTAGGGGCGGTGTTAGAAAGCGGGTCAACTACACCGTCAAGCACGATGCGGCCAGCGTTAGCCGGGAAGGTCTGCAGGTAGACGTAGCCCAGGCGGGTACCGTAGGAGTAACCCACGTAGTCCAGCTTGGTGGCGCCCATGATAGAGCGCAGGGTGTCGATGTCACGCACGGCGGTGGAGGTGCCCAGGTGGTAGAGCAGGTCCTTACGGCCTTCAGCGTCAAAACCGAAGACGCGGCCGGTGTTGTTGAAGCAGCCGTTTACAGAGTTCTCAGTGCCGGCGCGCAGCTTCTTAGCGATCTCCTCAGGGGTGCCGGTGTAGAGCAGCTCACGGGCCTTGTCACGCTCAGCGTTGGTCTCACACTGGGCGAAAGGCAGGGAGACACCTACGCCGCGAGGATCAAAACCAATCAGGTCGTGGGTCTCGTTGAGCTTGCCGATAGCACCAGCATCGTTCTGGTAGGCCAGCACCAGGTCCACACCCGAGCCGCCGGGGCCGCCGGGGTTAAAGAAAACCGGGGAGGCGTTGGTGCCCTTGGCGGGTACCTTCACCACGGCCACGGCGATGGTGGCACCGTTGGGCTTGGAGTAGTCCACGGGCACAATCGCGTAACCGCACACAGCGCGGCTAGCTTCCTTGCCCATGGCCTCACAGTTAGCCTTGGAGAATTCGATCTTCTGGCTGTAGAAGGACTCTAGACCTGCGGGCACAGTTCCAGTAGAGCTACCCCCAGCCTTGGGGGCACCAATACGGTAGGTGTTCTCACCAGTCTTGAACTGGGCGGCGGAGGCAGGCAGAGCCGCAGCCAACTCAGCGTCACTTGCTGACGAAGCATCTGCCGCAGCGGCCACGGGGGCCAGCAGCGCAGCAGCAAGAGGCAGCGCTGTCAAAGCGGTTAGGCGACGCCGTATCGTAGTAATACGCATAGCATTCCTAAAATTGGGTTTACATTTAGTTGCCAAGCAACCTAGGTGCCATCCTAGTTCACTAATCGCACTAACCACAGAAAATCCCCGTGCTGATTTAGCTTTTCAGCACGGGGAAGAGTCCCCAAGTCGGGACGCTAGATGGTTTTTACTAACCTTTAGTAATCCATCTTCATGGCCTTACGGACATTGTCTAATGTCTCACTGGCCACCTGGTTGGCCTTATCGTTACCGGCGTGAAGCACCTGCAGTAGGTAATCCTCATTGGCGGCCAGCTCCTGGCGGCGCTGACGAATGGGGGCGAAGTAGTCATTAATGGCCTCAGTAACCAGGGCCTTGAGCTTGCCTGCGCCGCCGTCGCCAATTTCCTCAGCCAACTGGCGCGGGTCGCGGCCGTTGCATAGTGAAGCCAGCATCAGCAGGTTAGAAACCTCGGGGCGCTCGGAGGGATCGTAAGTAATGGTGCGCTGCGAGTCAGTCTTGGCTTTCTTAATCAGCTTGGCGGTCTGATCAGCGCTCATACGGATCTCAATGGTGTTGCCGCGAGACTTACTCATCTTGGCTCCGTCCAGCCCCAGCAGTAGGGGAGCTTCGCTTAGCAGGGCTTCAGGACGGCGGAACACCGGGTGCTTCTTGTCAGCGCGCCCGTAGCGCTTGTCAAAACGCTGAGCAATTAGGCGGGCCTGCTCCAGGTGCGGCAGCTGGTCTTTACCTACCGGCACCAAATTGGCCTGGCAGAACAAAATGTCTGCGGCCTGGTGCACCGGGTAGGTGAGCATAAGCCCGCTCATGGCGCGCCCGTCGGTGGCCTCAAGCTCAGCCTTAACGGTGGGGTTGCGATGTAGTTCAGACTCGGTAACTAGTGATAGGAAGGGCAGCATTAGCTGGTTTAGGGCCGGCACGGCCGAGTGGGTGAAGATAGTGGAACGTTCAGGGTTCACACCCACCGCCAAAGCGTCAGCAACCAGCGATAAAACCCGCTCACGCAGCGGGCCTACGCCGTCGCGGTCGGTAATTACCTGGTAATCGGCAACCAAAATCCACGTGTCTACATTGGCGTCTTGGAGCTGTTTCCAAGACTGCATAGTGCCAAAGTAATGGCCTAGGTGTAGGTGCCCGGTAGGACGAGCGCCGGTGAGCATCCGGAAATATTCGGGATGCTCACCGATCTGGGCGGCAATTTCTTCACTGCGCGCCTGGGTGCGCCGCAAAGAAGCCTCGTCAGTGGAATTGGCTAGCGCCTGTTCTGCCTTAGTTGGCTGTGTCGACTGCGTCATGAGCCCCATTGTAACGGGCCTGACGCTTAGGCTTAGTCAGGTAGATACGCATGCTCAGGGGCGACAAAGCAATCATGGAGCCAGGCTGAGCCAGCGAGGTGGCCACAGAGTCCGTGTCGTCGTCGTCATCATCAAGCAGGGCGTAATCAGCGTGGGGGGTGTCCCAAACCGAGTACCAAGCCAGTTCGTAGTCGTCGCCGCGCCCGGCAGGAAGCTTAATTTCATGCGGGTTGAGTGTGCCGTTAATCAGGATCAGGGCGTCGACGTCGCCAAAAGGCTTACCCGAGCGCAGCATGGAAAGTACACGGGTGTAGTTGTCATGCCACTGCTCAGGGCGCATGAGGTTACCGGTGATGTCGTACCAGGACAGGTCGGGAATCTCGTCCCCAGGGGCAACCTGACCGGTAGCGAACTGGCGGCGATGCAGCGCCGGGTGCTGCTGACGCAGCTTAATTAGATAGCTGGTGGTGGCAATTAGCTCTTTTTGCCAAGTCTTTAAGTTCCAGTCGTACCAGGAAATCTCGTTATCTTGGCAGTAGGCGTTGTTGTTACCACCCTGGGTGCGGCCAAACTCGTCACCACCTAGCAGCATGGGAGTGCCAGAGGAGATGAACAAGGTGCCCAGTAGGTTACGCGCGTTACGCAAACGCATCATGTTGACGGTTTCAGCGCCAGGAACCTGGTCTGCTTCACCATCAAAATCATGGTGGTTCCAAGAACGGTTATCCCAGGTGCCGTCGCGGTTGTCCTCGCCGTTGGCAACATTGTTCTTGTGGTTGTAAGTGGTTAGATCATGCAGGGTGAAACCATCATGGGCGGTAACGAAGTTCACACTGGCTAGCGGGGTGCGGCCGTGCACGGTGTCACCCCAGGCGAACAGGTCTGCACTACCAGCAATGCGGGTAGCTAGCTCACGGGCGTCATGGCCGTTGTTGCCGTGACTCATTTCCTTGGGGTCACTGAGCCAGAATTCACGTAGAGCCCCACGGTAGCGGTCGTTCCAGTCGAGGAATGGGATGGGGAACTCGCCGGTGCGCCAGCCGCCCGGGCCCACATCCCAAGGTTCAGCAATCAGCAGCTTGGAACACAAAACCGGGTCGGTAGTCATGGCCACCAGTAGCGGGTGGTCGCGGCGCCACTCACCGGCGTGGCGGCCCAGGGTTACGGCTAGGTCGAAACGGAAACCATCCACGCCCATCTCGCTAACCCAGTAACGCAGCGAGTCTAGGGTTAGGCGGATAGCTTGGCGGTTGCGGAAGTCTACCGTGTTACCGGTGCCGGTAACATCCACGTACTGGCGCTTGTTTACCGGATCGTGCAGGTAGTAGCCCAGATCGTCAAAGCCGCGCAGAGATAGGGTGGGGCCATCAAAGCCGCCTTCAGCGGTGTGGTTGTAGACCACATCCAAAACTACTTCCAGCCCGGCCTCGTGCAGGGCAGAAACCATGGCACGTACTTCATTAAGCACTGCCTGGGGGCCGCTTTCCTGGGCGGCCTTGGTGGCGTAGGTGGGCTCAGGGGCAAAGTAAGACAAGGTGGCGTAACCCCAGTAGTTGCTAAGGCCACGACGGGTTAGCCAGGGTTCGTCGAACTTGGCGTGGATAGGCAGTAGCTCAATGGTGGTTACACCCAGGTTCTTTAGGTACTCAATCATCACCGGGTGGGCTACACCGGCGTAGGTGCCGCGCAGATCTTCAGGAATAGCTTCTAGCTGCTTGGTTAGACCCACCACGTGGGTTTCGTAAATCACACGCTGATCGGCACTGATGCGCGGTGAAGGAGCAACCGGCTGGTAGTTAGGGTCAGCCACTACACCAATGGCGGCGTAGGGCAGGGAATCTAGCTCAGAAATCTCCCAGTCGGCGCTGGTGGGTAGGCCATGGACGCCTACCTTGTGGGCGTAAAGGGAGTCATCTAGGACTGCTTTAGTAGCTAGCGCCTTGGCATAGGGGTCTAGTAGGAACTTGCGGGGGTTGTAACGCAAGCCCTCGTTGGGGTTCCAGGGCCCGTAAACGCGGTAGCCGTAGCGCTGGCCGGGACCGAGGCCGCTAATGTGGGCTGACCAGGAGCCAGTAAGGTGGTCATGCATACCGATACGGCGTTCGTGCAGGTCAGCACCCTCGCCGTCGATCAAGCACAGATCAACTGCACTTGCACCAGGGGCGTTCACTACGAAATCGACCCCGTCGTCGTTAGGCGTAGCGCCCAAAACGTAGGGATTTAATGCTGCCTGTTCGCTTAGTGGGGCGGGCAGTAGAACTTCCTCATCGGTTTGCATATGACACACAGGGTTATTGTCTCTCATTTTGAACCAGCTTGGGACAAGATAAATATTACGTACTGATTACAGGTACAGCTCGCATGTATTTGTGCCCTGGGCTAATCAAGCCAATTGTGAAACGCTAAGCGTGAGGCTGGCCTAACATGGTGTTGCTGGCGGGCCTGTGGCAGTCTATTTGCTATGAAAATTGTGGTCTGCGTGAAGCACGTACCGGATGTGCAATCCGAACGTCGCCTTGAAGACGAGCGCCTAGTGCGTGGCGAGGACGATGTTCTAAACGAACTAGATGAAAATGCTGTTGAGGCAGCAGTGTCCTTAGTAGAAGAGCACGACGGCGAGGTTGTGGCGCTTTCTATGGGCCCGCAAGACGCTGAAGAAGGTTTGCGTCGCGCCCTGCAAATGGGTGCAGATAGTGCCGTTTTAGTTAGCGATGAGGCGTTGGCTGGTTCCGACGTGGTCGCTACCGCCCGCGTATTGGCTGCGGCAATTGAAAAAATCGGTGAGGTTGACCTGGTTATTACCGGTATGGCCTCGCTGGACTCGATGAGTGCCATGCTACCGGGGGCCTTGGCTAGCGCTTTGGACCTGCCGGCCCTGACCATGGCCCACAGCCTTGAGATTGAGGGCGATGTGGTAAACGTGCAGCGCAACTTGGGTACCGTGCACGAAGTTTTACGTGCCCAGCTGCCGGCCCTGGTATCTGTAACTGACCAGGCTAACGACCCGCGTTACCCCAACTTTGCAGCCATGCGTGCGGCTAAGAAGAAGCCGCTAGAAACTTGGGAGCTTAGCGATCTAGGTATCGAGCCGGCACCCGGCGTCATTGAAATGGTTGACGCTCAGGCCCGCCCGGCCCGCAGCGGTGGCGTAATCGTTACCGACGCCGGTGAAGCCGGTAAGCAGCTAGCTACCTGGCTAGTGGAAAACAAGCTGGTGTGAGGGGAGAGGGCAATATGTTAGACGCTACGATTTTGGTGGCTGGTGGGCTAAGTGACGGCGCCCCCAGTGCTACTGCTGTTGAACTATTAACTGCCGCCCGCTCGCTGACCAGCGCCGCTGTGGTGGCCGTGGTTTCGGGTAAGGTCGACGCCGCCGCTTGGGGTAACTATGGTGCCAGCCGCGTGCTGGTGGCTGATTACGCCGGGGCTGACGAGCTGGTTTCTGCCGCTGGGGCTGACGCAGTAATTGCTGCTGCCCGCGAGGTTAAGCCCGCCTTGATTTTGCTGGGCAGTGACCACCGCGCCAAGGAAATTGCTGGCCGCGCCGCCGTGAAGCTAGCCAGCGCTTGTATCGCTGACGCCGCCAGCCTAGAGGTTGTTGACCAGCATGTGCGCGCCTCCAAGCTGGTACTTTCGGGTTCTTGGAACACCACTTTTGACCTGCGCGCTGACTCTGGCGCCAACCCGCCGCTGGTGTGCCTGCGCGCCGGCGCGGTAGAGGCTGAGCCCTGTGGTGGGGCTGCGGCCCAGGTTGAGACTCTGGCGGTGAGCGTAAGCCAGGCCGCTAAGCGTGTTGAGGTAGTTAGCCACACCGAAGATGAGGCTGCTGCCGGCCCGCAGCTGGCTCAGGCCCGCACTGTGGTGGTTGGTGGTCGCGGTGTCGACGGCGACTTTGACCTGGTCCGTTCGCTTGCGCAGCTGCTTAACGGGGCTGTGGGCGCCACTCGCGTGGCCTGCGATGAGGGCTGGATTGAGCGCTCAGCGCAGGTAGGCCAGACCGGTGAAACTATTGCCCCGCGCCTATACATTGGCCTGGGTGTTTCTGGAGCTGTGCACCACACCAGTGGTATTCAGGGCGCCGGCACTATTGTGGCCATCTGTGACGATTCTGAGGCTCCCATCTTTGAGATGGCAGACTTTGGCGTGGTTGGCGACGTGTCCACGGTGGTACCTCAGCTGATTGAGGAGCTGGCCAAGACCCGCTAACTGGCCTGTTAGCTAAAAACCTTGGCCCCGGTTAGTAACTAACCGGGGCCAACGCTTTGTTTGTGCATTAGTGCCTGCGCGGGTGGTTGGTTGGTCCTGTGGGGCCAAGCGCCAGCTCGGCATGGCCAGCTCGGCATGGCCAGCTCGGCATGGCTGGCGCAGTTGGTGGGGCGCTTTCTAGGCGCGCTGGCTTGTTCTAGGCCACGGTGGCTTGGGCTAGTACGCGCTCGCCGTCGTAAACCACTAGCGACTGGCCTGCCGCAATGCCGCGCACCGGCTCTTGCAGCTGGGCTTCCAAGGTGGCGGCCTGGGTGTCGAGCTTTACCTGCGCGGGCACGGCCCGCCCATGGGCGCGCAGCTGCAAACTCACGTGCTCCCAGTCGGCGTCATCAACCAAAGTGATCAAGTCAGTGGCGCTGACCGTGGTGCGGCTAAGCAGCTGGGCTGGGCCTACCACCACCTGGTTAGTGGCGGGGCGAGTTTCTAAAACGTAGCGCGGGCGCCCATCGGCAGCCGGGTGATCTAGTCCCAAGCCTTTACGCTGGCCAATAGTGAAACCATAGTAGCCCTGGTGGGTGCCTAGCACGTTTCCTTCAGGGTCAACCATCTGGCCTTCTTGTACACCCAGGTTGCGCTGGAGGAAACCACGCGTGTCGCCGTCGGCCACAAAACAAATATCGTAAGAGTCAGGCTTACTGGCTACCGGCAGGCCCCTTCGAGCAGCCTCTGCGCGCACAGCAGCCTTATTTTCCACATCTCCCAGCGGGAAAATCGCCCGTGAAAGGGCTTGGCGGCCTGAAACAGCCAGCACATAAGACTGGTCCTTGACGGTGTCTACCGCCCGGCGCAGCTCCAACTGACTGGTGTCTCCAGGTTTACCACTGGCGGCGCCACCACTAATGCGGGCGTAGTGTCCGGTAGCTACCGCGTCAAAGCCCAGCGTCATGGCGCGCTCTAGCAGAACATCAAACTTAACTCGCTCATTGCAGCGAATGCAGGGGTTGGGGGTGCGTCCGGCGCGGTACTCGGCCAGGAAATCCTCGATCACCAGCGCCTCAAATTCTTCCGACAGGTCCCACACATAGAAGGGGATACCCAGCACATCTGCGGCCCGGCGCGCGTCGGAAGCGTCTTCAATCGAGCAGCAGCCGCGTGAACCTGAGCGTGATTGGGCGCGGTTGCGTGAAAGGGCCATATGTACGCCGACGACGTCGTAACCAGCTTCCACGCAGCGTGCGGCGGCCACCGCAGAATCCACTCCACCACTAAGTGCCGCCAAAACACGCATATTTGCCTCCTAAAGATTGGGGTGTTTGCACCCTTTAGGCACAAAACCAGCAAAGCCAGACTCTAGGGGAGTAAAGGTTTAAGCGTCAATTGAAATCAGCGCGTGGTGAGCGCTCTATCAAAACTGCCTACTGCCGCTGGCTGCCGGTGAAGCTGCGGCTGGCGTTCGCTCTGGCTGAGTAATGTTAGTCGACTATCAAGTGGCTGCCGGGCGCTGTGCCAGCCGCTCTTAGTGCCCCTTAGTGCCTTTTAGCGACGCCCCCAGCTTTCGCAGGCAATGCCGTTATTGTTGGGGTCTAAGCCACGACGGTAGCCAGGCTGCCCCCAATAGATAGGGGTGGCGCCAGCGTAATAAGCGTCGCGGCAGGTGCGGTAATAGGCCTCACTAGAGCGGTCAAGGGTGCGCGGACGACGCGGGCGCACCTTAGTCTCAGGGGACTGGGCAGTAGTGGGCTGGGTGACAGGGTGCTGCTCTGTAGTGGTGGTGGGAGCAGAAGTGGGGATAGTTATATTTGGCTGCTGCGGGGCAGGTGCTTGTGCTGGGGCGCTAGCGGTAGGTTCCGGGGTGGGAGTGGGCTCTGGCTCAGCAGTGGGCTCTGGGGTGGGGGTGGGTTCTTCAGTTGGCGTTGGGGTAGCTGCCGGTAAGGGAGAATCTTTTGGTTTTGGCTTAACCAACCCAGCCGCCAAGGGTTTAGCTGTTGGAGTGGGAGTGTGAGTGGTTGCCGCAACTTTAGGGGTGCTGCCACCTTTAGATTTTGCGGCGGGCGCGCACATGCTTAAACCGGTCAGCAAAGCTACAACCATAACTGCAGCAATTACTAAAGTGTAGAACTTGGTTTTAGCGTCTCTATCCCACTGACTAAATGGGACGAATCGTATATTCAATTTCTACACCTCCCGTTCATGCATGTGCGCTACCGCCGAATTGTGAGCTGGGGAGCGCGACTGGATTAATCCAGCCAATAAATTAATAACAAATTTGACTGGAAGTAGTCTGGGAATAACCTGGAAACGGGCGTCTACGAGGTCAAACAGTAATATCTGCTAGCTGTTTGAGTTATTAGGATCACCCGGTCCGGGCACAATGTAATTATTGCCGTCGTCATCGTCATCATCGTCGTCGTCATCACCATTACCCGGGTCATTGGGGTAAGGCGAGGGTGAGGAGTAACTGGGCTGCGACGGCGCAGAGGGGTAAGTCTGCTGCGGCGGCTGAGTATATTCAGGCTGGCTAGGCTGCTGAGGCTGGTTGTTATTGTTGTTATCGCTGTTATTGTTGTCGCTATTGTTATTTTCCTGCTTCGGCGACGGCGAAGACTTACCTAACGGCTTAGTGGTTGAAGTAGGCACCGGGGTTGGGGTGCTGTCCAATGAAGGCGTAATCACGGCCGGAGTGCTAGGTGAGGTGTCAGGGATCGAGTTGCCAGTAGCAGCCCAAGCGATCGCGAAACAGACCGCCAAGAAAGTGACCAGAGCCAAGATGAACCACATCATAAATTTGCTGCGGCCCTTGGGTTCTTCATCCTCAACAGATTCATCATCAGCAAGCGGCCCGCCCGGGGGAATACTGCCCGGTGGAATGCTAGTTGGTGGCAAACTCGGTGGACGCTGCGCGGCGCCAGCCCTACCGCCCGCTGTTCTGCCACCCGCAGCCATGGCGCCGGCCCTGGGTGCGCCGCCGCGACGCGGAGAAACTGAAGGCGGTAAGGGCTCTGCGGGCTCCTGGGCATCAATCGGGGGCATAGCCTGGGTAGCTGCCGGCATCGCTTGAGTTGCCGCAGGCATGGCCTGGGTGGCATACGGCAGATCTTGCCCGGCGCCTTTAGGTTGAATAACTGGCGCCATAGCCTGGGTAGGTTCCGGCGTGAACGCGTCGACCGGGTTCATGGCTTGGGTTGGCGCCGGGGACGTGGAAGCATCAGGCCAATAGGCATCAACCGGGTTCATCGCCTGAGTTGGAGCCGGGGTGTCGTAAGCATCCTCGGCCAGCGGCACGTCGACCGGGTTCATCGCCTGGGTGGGCTGGTAAACAACCGGATCTGGCTCTACAGAGTTATAAGGAGCCTGGCCAGAAGCGTTAAAAGCCGTAGTGGGCTGCTCGCGGGCGCCGTCGTAAGGAGCCTGGAAGGCTGCAGTAGGCTGCTGCCCGGGGGTAGCAGGGGTGACAGACCCGGAGGCAGTCGGGGCAGAAAAATAGCCGTTTTGCTGGGAATTCTCAGGCGCGGCTGGCTCGCGGCGCTGTCTGGGATCATAGGCGCTCATGTAACAAGTGTTACAGACAATGGTGTCAAAAGCCTAAAGGTAATTTAGTTTCGACCTATTTTTTGTAGCCCACGCCCGCCTGGCAACCTCAATCGCGCCGCCCAAAGCCGCCTGCGCGGCGTCAATTTGTGCCTGGGTAGTAGACCAGCCAAAGGAGAAACGTAGGCCACAGCTAGCGTCGTCGTCGTCAACCCCCATAGCCTCCAAAACGTGAGAGGCCCCGGCCACGCCCGCATGGCAGGCCGAACCAGCAGAGGCCGCCACCTGCGCCATATCCAAAGCCATCAGCACCGCTTCACTATCAACCCCACTAAACCAGACATGTGCGGTGGAACTAATTGTGGGAGCTGAGTTGGCAGAAACCGTGCCTCCCGCTGCGCGCGCGCAATTGCGTAGCTGCTGCTGCCACAGATGCCACTGGGCAGTTTTAGCTTCACGCTCACCCTCAGCCAATTCCATAGCCAAAGCCAAAGCCCGCGCCCCGGCCACATCCTGCGTGCCCGAACGCAGCCCCCGCTCCTGGCCGCCGCCCCCATAAGGGCTTTTCAACGGCATAGAGCGGTTGGCTACCAGCGCCCCAATCCCCACCGGGGCTCCCAGCTTGTGGCCAGACAAGCTCAGGGCGTCAACTTGCAGCTGGCCCATATCCACCCGCATTTTGCCGACGGCGGCGGTGGCGTCAGTGTGCAGCCAGGGCCGGTTTTGGGGGCTAAGCGCCGCCACTGCCGCGCTACCCACGCGCTTGGCTCGGCCCCCATTCGCGGCGCGCTGCTCAATAACCTCAGCCCGGTGGGCTGCCTGGGAGGCAAGCAGCTGGGCAATCTCGTTTAGCGGCTCAATCACGCCAGTTTCATTATTGGCCAGCATGACACTTACCAGTAGGGCATCATCCACACTTACCTGCTGCAGCGTTTGCGCGAAAGCCTCCAAATCCACCCGGCCCTGGGCGTCAACCGCCAACAGGCGAGTAGTGGAGCCAAAATTTTGGGCGCGCTGGGCTGAGTCAAGCACCGCCGGGTGCTCCACGGCGCTAACTAGCAGGGTGCACCCCTGGCCGCGCTGGGCGGCGTCGAAAGCAAAACCGCTAACCGCCAGGGCATCGGCTTCAGAGCCGCCACTGGTGAAAATAACCTCATGGGCACTGGCCCCAAGCAGGGCAGCTACTCGCTCGCGGGCCTCAAACAGGGCCCCGGCGGCGCGCCGGCCACTACTGTGGGTGGAAGCAGGGTTAGTGCCCAGGCCAGAAAAATCAACTAAGTCTTTAGCGTAAGCCTCAGCCACTTCGGGTCGGACCGGACTGGTGGCTGCGTGATCTAGATAGGCCAAGCTCATGGCTTTAGTTTAGAAAATACAAGCGGCCTATAGTTGAAGGCATGGATTTACCCATGGCTAGCGGACAGTTTGATAGAGACGCCGTCAGGCGCAACGACGCCAACTACCTGAACTCGCTTAAAGACTCGCCCAACACCAGCTACATCCTGGTTACTGCGCGCGGCGAAGTGGCCATTAAATCGGACCATGTCTATGGCCAAGCCCCTCACGGCGGGTTAACCCCACCCGATCTGGCCCATATGGAAGCCGAGCAGTTACTTGAGTTAAGCCACGCCCAGGTGGCGCAACTGCCCTTTAGCCCCCAAGAGCCTTACTACCTGGGTAAATATGGTGAAAAAAGCTACTTGGCTCTGCGCGTTGAAGCCGCCGAGCAGACGCCTGGCTCGCAGGCTCCCGAGCAGACCCACGGGCAGCAGGCCGCCGTCGCGCAAGCCCCTGAGCGAACTGCCGGGCAGCAGGCCGCCGTCGCGCAAGCCCCTGAGCGAACTGCCGAGCAGGCCCCCAGCCAGCAGCTAGAAGAGGACTGGCCGTGCCACTTTGCACCGCTGCGGGCAGTGGCCGGGATGCTAGAGCCCTACCAGGGCGAACTGGCAGCAGCAGCCGTGGCCCTAGCAACTTGGGACAAAAACACTAAATTCTGTGAGCGCTGCGGCGCCAGCCTAGAGATTGCCTGCGCGGGCTGGGAGAAGCGTTGCACCGCCTGCGCGCATGTCACCTATCCGCGTACCGATCCGGCAATTATCGTGGCAATCACCGACGACGCCGAGCGGCTGCTACTAATTCACGGCGCCACCTGGCAGCCGGGACGCTACTCGGTGGTGGCCGGGTTTGTGGAGGCCGGGGAGTCTTTAGAGGCGGCGGTGGCCCGTGAAGCTTTAGAAGAAACCGGCATCAAAATCAGCCAAGCCAGCTACTGTGCCAGCCAGCCGTGGCCATTTCCGCGTTCACTAATGTTTGCTTTCACCGCTCGCGCTGGCGGCAAGCAAGAACCCAAGGCAGACATGCAAGAGGTAGGCCATGCTTTTTGGGCTAGCCGCGAGGAATTTACTCAGCTGGTACTTGAAGGCAAGGTGATTGTGCCCGGGCGGGCCTCCAGCGGTCACGCCCTGGTGCGTGCCTGGTATGGGCGCGAGCTACCCCAGCCGCGCTGAGCCCCAGCTGCGCCCGTAGAGCGAGCGGATAGGGCCTGCCGGGCACGGCCAAGCGCGCCGGGCGCGCCCAGGCGTACCGGTCACGCTAAGGCGCGGCCGGGAAGCCATTAAAGTAGCTATATGACCTCAACGCCTCCCACTAGCGAGCAGCTACTGCAAGCCCTTGATGACGATCAACGCCAGGTAGCTGAGCAGCTTTCGGGGCCACTATGCGTGTTGGCGGGCGCCGGCACGGGGAAAACCCGCGCCATTACTTACCGCATCGCTAACGGGGTGGCCCAGGGGGTGTACCAACCCAGCCAGGTGTTGGCGCTGACCTTCACTGCCCGCGCGGCAGGGGAGATGCGCTCGCGGCTGGCTAATTTGGGGGTGCCGGGGGTGCAGGCGCGTACTTTTCACGCCGCCGCGCTGCGGCAGCTGACATATTTTTGGCCTAACGCCATTGGGGGAGTGTGTCCGCCGATCCAGGAGCATAAGGCCCCGTTGGTGGGCGTGGCGGCGCGGACGCTGGGCTTGCAGGTTAATAAAGATTCGGTGCGTGACTTGGCAGCTGAGGTGGAGTGGGCCAAGGTCACCATGACTTCCCCTGAGCACTATCTGGAAAAGGCCGCTGAGCTGGGCCGTGAGCAGGTGGCTGGGTTGGAGCCGGAAACTGTCTCTAAACTGCTGCAAACTTATGAAGAGGTTAAAGCTGACCGGCGCACTATCGACTTTGAAGATGTGTTGCTGCTGATGGTGGGGATTTTGCGGGACCGTGAGGATATCGCCATGCGTATCCGCCAGCAGTACCGCCATTTTGTGGTTGATGAGTATCAGGACGTGTCGCCGTTGCAGCAGCGCCTGCTGGATTTGTGGCTAGGGCCGCGCCGTCGTCAATTATGCGTGGTGGGCGATGTTTCCCAGACCATTTACTCTTTCACCGGCGCCACCCCTTACTTTTTGACCCATTTCAACCAGCGCTATGAGGGCGCTAAAACTGTGCGCTTGGTGCGCGACTACCGCTCTACGCCGCAGGTGGTGAGCTTGGCTAACACGGTTTTGGCCGGCCGCAAGGGTGGGCGCCTGGGCCAGTTGCCGCCCGGGGCGGTGGAGTTGGTGGCGCAGCAGCCCGCTGGTCCGCCGGTTACCTATATGGCTTATGACGACGACGTCGCCGAGGCTAACGCTGTGGCTGGCGCTATCCGCCGCCTGATTGACTCTGGCGTCAGTATCAGCCAGATCGCGATTTTGTACCGCACTAACTCTCAGTCGGAAGCTTTTGAGCAAGCTTTGGCTGACGCCCAAATTGGCTACCTGGTGCGCGGTGGGGAGAAATTCTTTGCCCGTGAAGAGGTTAAGCGCGCCATGATTGTGTTGCGGGCGGCGCTGCGTGAGGCTAATGGTGACCGTCTGGATATGCCTGAAGCGGTGCGTGAAGTGCTGGGCCGTGAAGGCTGGACTCGTGAGCCTATCGCCTCACGTGGGGCGGTGCGTGAACGCTGGGAGTCGCTAAACGCCCTGGTGAAGCTAGCTGATGAGATTTATAAGGCGCGCGGGGCGAGCCTAGCTGATTTTGTGGCCGAGCTGGCTGAGCGCGCGGCCACCCAAAACGCCCCCACGGTGGCCGGGGTGACGCTTTCGTCGCTGCACGCCGCTAAAGGTTTGGAGTGGGACGCGGTGTTTTTGGTGGGGGTCAGCGAGGGGCTAATGCCGATTTCGCTGTCAACCACTGAGGCGGAGATTGAGGAAGAAAAGCGTCTGCTGTATGTGGGCGTTACGCGTGCCCGCAAGCATCTACATATTTCTTATGCCCGCTCACGTTCGGCGGGCGGTAAGGGGAGCCGTAAATATTCGCGTTTCCTGGAGGGGATTTGGCCCCAGGAGGCGAAAGCTGAGCGTAGCGCCTCTAAACGGCAGGCAAGCAAGCGCACTAGTGAGCTGTTTGCCGCCGAGCAGGATGCGGAAACTGTGGCCTTGTTTGAGGCTTTGAAGGTTTGGCGTAAGCAGCTGGCTGACGAGTACAGCCGCCCCGCCTACACGGTGTTTGCGGATGAAACTTTGCGGTCAATTGCGGTGGTTAAACCTAAGACGTTAAAGCAGCTGCTGCTTATTCGTGGGGTGGGTAAGCGCCGCCTGGAAACCTATGGGGCCCAGGTTTTGGCGCTGGTGCGTGAGCACTCTAGTAGCTAGTTTGGTTTTAAGCGGCGACGGCGCCTGGGGCTTCCAGCGTCTTGCTAGCTTCCAGCGTTGCTGTGGCTTCCAGTGTCTTGGGGGCGGCGACAGGGCGAATGGGCTCTAGCAATTGCAGGCCGCCACAGCCGCACTCGGGGTGGGGGCTAAGCACTTGGCTGAAGCCAACCAGATCGGCCTGGCTAAATTCCAGGTAGCGCCCCAGCCAATGGTCGCTACCACTAAAGAAACTAGCAACCACCTGCACCACAATATTTATGCAGTGCGTGGCCACGCTCTGGCTGCTAGCCGCAACTGGCTGGCACAGCAGCTGGGTGGCTAGCGTGGGCCAAGCCGGATCGGCCTCGCTAAGGTAAAGATCCAAACAGGTGGAGCATTGACTTAAGCCCGGCACGGTAAGCGGGCCGATCAGCCAGCCGCCGTCGCGCGCCAAAACCGGCAAAAAATTAAAGTTTTGCTGCAAAAAATAGCTGTTTAGACGCGGAGGTAACACCTGGGAGCCCAGCGGCACTAGCAACTGGCAGCGCCGATCAGGTGGGCTGGGGCTAAAACCGTGCTGCATTAAGGCCTGCTCAAGCTGGCTGGCCAAGGCGCCCTGACTGTGGGCGTAGTCAAAAATATGGAAGGTAGGCTCAGCGGCAAAGCTGCGGGCAGGGGAAGCTGAGCCGCTGGCAGAGGGAGCTGAGCCTCTGGCAGGGGAAGCTGACCGGGCGGTGCGCAGCGCCCAACGCAGCTCATGGCTTAGCTTCCAGCAGCGCCCTAGCGGCAGGTTCAAAGAGCGCGCCAACTGCTTAACTTCAGCCTCCAAATCCGGCGGTTCACCTTGCTCCAAGGCAATGCCCCGGCTTTGGTAGAGCTGCAAAAGCGCCTGCAAAAACTTGTGTTCCTTATAGCAGCTAACGCCTATGCGCTGGCCCTGGGGCAGCTGGCTGTAGCCGTCACCGCGCCACAGCAGCCGCGTGTAAGTATTGCTAGACATCCTAGCCCTCCTATCTACTTAAACTTAAGTTTGATAGTCAGCTATGATGTTTGACAATATTTAATATTATTCTGTGGATAACTTTTGCAGATTTGGTGCTTCTGTTGACTCACTTCTGCTTCTGTGCTGGCTTACTTCTGCTTCTGTAAGATCGCCTTGCAAGTGGTGGCCGGAGCTTGACCGGCGGCCACGCGCTGCATAGCCGCGCGCGCCTCGCTCAAGGTAGAAACCGGGATCACCGTCATCCCCTTAGGCTCATTGCCTACCACATCGGCGCAGTTACCAACCGGAGCCAAGAACACCTTGTAGCCTTCATCCTTAGCACCCAGCATCTTTTGCTTAATGCCACCAATGGCGCCCACATTGCCACTTAAATCAATAGTGCCCGTGCCGGCCACGGGAGTAGTGCCCGCATAGTTCTTGCCCTCCAGGCGCTGAGCAATATCCAAAGCGAAAATCATGCCAGCGCTAGGGCCACCAATATTCTCAACCGCATAAGTGACCTCATGGCCAGTAGGTGGGTTGACATTCAAAGTAATGCCCAGCATGGCGCCCTTACGGCTAGAATCCTCAGGCTTAGCGCCAACCACGCTTACTTCCTGGGTGGTCGAGCCTCGCTCAATAGTGAGCTTAATGGGCTTGCCTGGAGTTAGCTTCTCAAGCACTTCACGCAGCTGCTTATAGTTAGTGATCTGCACGCTCTTAGAATCAGCGTCCACAATAGAAACTAGCTTGTCACCCTTGTTAAAAGCCTGTTTAGCGCTGTCGGTCACTGCCTGCTCAACAGTCAAAGTAAATTTAGCGTCCGGTTTGGTCAGCTGCCAGGCGGCCACCACTGCGCTATCTTGCGAACCGGTCATCTGAGCCGCATTCATCTGGGATACAGTTTTTTCGCTAATGTTCTTAGGGCACACGTTATCGCGCTCGACGACGGCGTCAGAGCTGGTCAGTTCCGACTTAATTAGCTGCCAGTAGGTAATTCCCTTATCGTCGCAGCCCTGCACGCTCACGGTGGTCATAGCCAGGGGAGTAGTTGGGATATTGGTGTTTTTGACCGAAATTATATCTTTACCCTTAAGCTTGCCATTAACATTCAAGGCAGGTCCAGGAGACTCAACAACGTAGTCGCTGGTCGGCAAAAATCCAAGCAACCCAACCAAAATCAGCACACTCAACACAGAACACAGCACAATCAGGCGACGCTTGCGCTCGCGGCGCAGCTGGCTATCAATGCCTGCTTGTACCTCTTTTTCAAGCCCTGCCTGCACCTGGGGGTCTACGGCAGTTTGAGAGCTAGAAGTGGGCGGGGTGGGGGAGGTGGGGTTGGAATCGTGACTCACTTACTTAGTGTCTCATTGCAACTATGTGCTTGTGAGTTATCGCCACCACATGGATAGATTCGCTTACAGCCACAATTATCAACTAAAGTTGAGTCTAGCTAACGCAACTTTGTTTTTGGGGCGCTATTGTAGAGCATGTAACGAACTACGTACGAAAGGCCCACCATGGACGACAAAGAGTTTGAACAGCTCGTGGCCATGTTTACCCCCATGCTGGGGGAGGCGGGCGCGCGTGAACTAGCCCAGTCGATGAAAGACAGTGGCGTCACCGGCATCGACTTCTCCCAGCTTGGCCAGCAGTTCTCGCCCGAACAGATGGCTGCAGCCCAAGCCCAAATGGCTGGTTTTATGCAGATGATGTTCTCAGGCACCTCCGACGGCGAGGTTAACTGGGAATCTGGCAAGAATGTAGCCAAGCGCCAGCTGGAAAGTGAAGCAGTTATTACCGCCGCCCAGGCTGAACAGGTGCGCCAAGCCCTAACTGTGGCTGATCTATGGCTAGACAGTGTCACCGATTTTGCTCCCGCCGCAGGTAAACGCGAAGCCTGGAGCCGCGACAAGTGGATTGAGGCCACCTGGCCGGGCTGGCAGCGCGTATGCGAGCCGGTAGCCAAGGCCATCACCAATGCGCTAAGCGCCGCCATGCGCGCCCAGATCGCTGACCTGCCTGAAGAAATGTCGGGCATGAGCGAGCAGATTGATGCCATTAGCTCCCTGGTAGGCAACATGTCTAAAGCTGCCTGCGCCATGCAGGTGGGTTACGCCGTGGGCCAGGTAGCTAAGGGTGCTATCTCCGCTGCCGACATGGGCTTGCCGCTGCTAGCTAGTGCCGACGCCGCCATCTTGCCTGCCGGCGTGGCTGAGTTCGCCAAGGATTTGGACGTTCCCGAGGATGAGGTGCGCATGTATCTGGCGGTGCGTGAAGCCGCCACTGAGCGCCTCTATGCGCGCGTGCCCTGGCTACGCGGGGCCGTGCTGGGTGCGGTAGAAACCTACAGCCGCGAAATCTCCGTTGACACGGCAGGTATTGAAGAGGCCGTCAGCGGCATTGACCCCACCGACCCCCAGGCTGTGCAGGGCGCGCTAAACGCCTCAGACATGTTCACCACCGCCTCCCCAGCGCAGGTGGCGGCCTTAGAAAAGCTGCAAACTTTGCTGGCAGTCATTGAAGGCTGGGTAGAGACCGTCACCTTCCAGGCCTGTGTAGCCCAGCTGCCGCATGCGGTGGCCTTGCAGGAAATGATGCGCCGTCGTCGCATTAGTGGCGGCTCCCAGAAGGTGCTGCATGAGCTGATGGGGCTGGAAATCAGCCCGCGCCGCGCCCGCGAAGCATCCCAGCTGTGGCAGCGTATCGGCGCTGAGGTGGGGGTAAGCGAGCGTGACGCGCTGTGGGCCCACCCGGACCTGACCCCGCGCGCTGACGAGCTAGACAAGCCCGAGCAGTTCCTGGCTATGCGCGCAGCTCAGGCCCAGATGGAAGCGGATATCGACGCCGATCTGGCCAGTTTGCTTGACGGCACCCTGGGTTATCAGGGCGACGCCGCCAACTCTGATAAGGACGAAGAGTCCGGCTCCCAGGGCGGCTCTGACAACTAAGCACCCTGGCAGCCCACGCTCCCGGCCAGCGGGGCCAGCCAGTCCAGCGGGCGGCAAAACTAAACCAAAGTAGCTTTCAGGGCGGCAACCAGTCCCGGTACTAGGTCGCTGCCCTGAACTACCTGGGTGGGCTCATCGTGCGAACGCATACGCAAAGCGCACCAAGACTCGCCTCCGCGCAGCACGCCCACCACCATGCGCACATCCTCGCGCTCAGGGTGGTTAGTCAGGAAAGCCAGGCGTTCGTCGTCGTCGCTAATAGCGGCAGCGGCCTGCTCAGCCTGCGGGGGCAAAACCGAGCGCTCAACACTTAGCGCCGCCCCATCAACCTCAGCCGGCCAAGCCAACTGGCCCAGCAGATCCTCCAAATCAATGGCCTCAGGTAAGCCATCTTGCTCAATGCTCATCAATAGCTGGGGGTCTTGCTGGGCGTCTTGCACCACCTGGGTGGGCAGTAGCTGGGCTAGGGAAGGGTCATTAGCCAGTGCGTCGGCGGTACGCACCAGCGCAAATACGCTGGTAGGCCCATCCCAGCCGCGTGTGCTGACATGCTCTTCGAGCTCCACAACTGCGCGGGCAAGGGCAAAATGAGCCGCTGAAGGACTTTCGTTGCTAGTCATAGGTAAATTCTTACATTCTTTAAGCCCCACGCACGCCTAAAGCGAGGCTACTAACAACTTAAGCGGCACATATGTAACCATTAGTCTTAGTGAACCCAAACACGAAGGAGACACAAGGTGAGTGAATCTGGCCGGGAGGGTCAAAGCCGGCCCAAAAAGGGCAAGCCATCCTCAACCCCTACACGCAAACGCACGGGTGCTTTGCCTATAACTATCTCGATCCTGTTTATCGCAGCTATTGCGGTTACCGGGTTTTCCCAAGTGTGGACCGACATTTTGTGGTTCAACCAGCTTGGTTTTGCGCGCGTGCTGTGGACCCAGTGGATCGCCTCTGCGCTGATGGCCCTGACCATGGGGCTACTAACAGCCCTGGCAGTGTGGCTGTCTATGCGTTTTGCCTATCGCGCCCGGCCGCTACGCGTGCCCGACCCCGACGACCGTGGCATGGAGGTCTACCAGAAGGCCATTGAACCCATGCGCCGCACCCTAACCTGGCTGGTGCCCCTGGGTGTGGGCCTGTTTGTGGGCTTTACCCAAGCCATGCCGCATTGGCGCGAAATCTTGCTGGCTTTTAACTCCTCAGCTTTTGGGGTTAAAGACCCGCAGTGGGGCCTGGATGTATCCTTCTATATCTTTATTTTGCCGCTGCTGCGTACGCTGATTAGATTACTGGTTTCAATTACGATTACTGCCGCTATTTTCAGCCTGGGCACACACTATCTTTACGGCGGAATTACTTTAGCCCCACGTTTTAAGATCACCCGTGCAGCGCGCGTGCAGCTAACTATTTTTGCGGCTATTTACTGCCTAACCCAGGCCGTTAATTTCTGGCTGCAACGCTACAGTTTGCTCTTTGATGCAAGCGGGCGTTTCGACGGCGCCACCTACACTGATGTGCACGCCAATATTCCAGCTAAAACCATTTTGGCGGCTATTAGTGTGGTAATTGCGGCGCTGTTTATTGCTTCGATTTGGATGAAATCTTGGAAGCTGCCGATTACTGGTGTGGTGGTTATGGTGGTTTCTTCACTAGTGATCGGCTCGGTGTATCCGGCGGTAGTGCAAAAGTTTGTGGTTGACCCCAACGCCCAACGCAGCGAGGCGCCCTATATTCAACGCAATATTGACGCCACTTTGGCTGCTTATGGCCTAGATAAGACCGAAATTACCGCCTATAACGCCAAGACTGACGCCAACGCCGGCCAGCTTAAGGCCGACGCCGAATCTACCGCTTCGATCCGTTTGCTCGACCCCAGCCTGGTTACCCCCACTTTCCGCCAGTTGCAGCAAAACCGCCAGTACTACAACTTCTCTTCGCAGCTAAACGTTGACCGCTACCAGGTCTCGGGCACTAGCCGCGACACGGTTATTGCGGTGCGTGAATTGAACCTGGCCGGTCTTAGCCAGGATCAGCACACCTGGGTTAATGACCACACCGTCTACACCCACGGCTACGGCGTCGTCAGTGCCTACGGCAATACCGTAGCCAGCGGCGGTTACCCCTCCTTCTGGGAGGGCGGCATTCCCTCCACCGGTGACCTGGGGGTTTACGAGCCGCGCATTTACTTTGGGCAGCAGTCTCCCGACTACTCCATTGTGGGCGGCACCGGCAATGCCAAGCGTGAACTGGACTATCCTGACGACTCCACTAAAGCCGGCCAGGTAAACACCACCTTCACCGGTAATGGCGGCCCAAATGTGGGTAACCCCTTCAACAAGTTCATGTACGCCGTCAAATTCCGGGAAATGAACATCTTGTTCTCTAAGGAAGTTGGTGCTAAATCCCAGATTCTTTACGTGCGTGACCCGGCCACGCGCGTGCAGAAGGTAGCCCCCTGGCTCACCCTGGACGCTCACCCCTACCCGGCGGTAGTTGACACCGACGGCGACCCCAAGACTCCCAAGCGCGTAGTGTGGATTTTGGATGGTTACACCACCTCCAACAACTACCCCTACGCCGCCCACGAGTCCCTCAAGGACGCCACCGCTGACGCCCGCTCTGGCTCCTCCTCGCTGGTGGGGGCTGACACTGACAAGGCCAACTATGTGCGTAACTCGGTTAAGGCCGTGGTAGACGCCTATGACGGCTCAGTAACCCTGTACGAATGGGATCAAAAAGACCCCATTGTTAAGGCTTGGAGCAAAGTGTTCCCGGGTTCGGTTACGTCCATGAGCAAGATGAGCGCGGACCTGATGGCCCACATGCGTTACCCCGAAGACCTGTTCAAGCTGCAGCGCACGGTTATGGCCCGCTACCACGTGCGTAGCGCTGACGAGTTCTACTCCGGTGGTGACTTCTGGAAGGTTCCTGACGACCCCACTCGCCGCGACGCCGGGGCCCAGGCACCCTACTACCTGACCTTGAAGATGCCCGGACAGGAAAAGGCTTCCTTCTCCCTCTCCAGCGTCTACATCATTGGCGGTACCACTGACCGTAACGTGCTGACCGGATTTATTGCGGTGGATTCAGAAACCTCCAGCGGTAAAGCCGGGGTGCGTAACCCCAACTACGGCAAGATCAGGTTGTTGGAACTGCCGCGTTCATCGAATGTGTCGGGCCCTGGCCAGGTGCAAAACAAGTTCTCCTCTGACGCTAACGTGTCGCAAACCTTGAACTTGCTGGCCCAGCAGTCCTCACAGGTGTTGCGCGGTAACTTGCTGACGCTGCCGGTGGGTGGCGGCCTGCTGTACGTGCAGCCGGTTTATGTGCAGTCCTCCTCGGGTACGCAATATCCGCTGCTGCGTAAGGTACTGGTGCTCTTTGGTGAAAAGGTTGGCTTCGCTGACACCCTTAACGGCGCCCTGGACCAGGTGTTCGGGGGAGACTCCGGCGCTAAGACCGGTGAACAGATCGTAAACGGTGATAACGGCGCCGCCAATAACACCAATAAGCAGCCCGCTGCCTCGCCTGGGGCCTCTGCGGCCCCGAGCGCCTCTGCCAGCCCGACGGCGTCTAGCCCGACGGCGTCGACGGCCACCACCCCGGCTACCGGCACCAACCCAGCTGGCGGCAATAACCCGGCGCTGAGCCAGGCCCTGTCGGACGCTAAGAAGGCCATGCAGGACTCCAATGACGCCATGAAGCGTGGCGACTGGAGTGCTTACGGCGATGCTCAAAAGCGACTGCAAGACGCCATCGAGCGCGCTACTAAGGCCCAAGGCAACTAGCCGACGGCATGCGCCGAACGTGCCCTAGCAACTACCCAGCCCCACCGGGCCGAGCTAGCTGCTAGGGCACAGTTGTATCGAAAACTAACCCCCGCGCCGGCGCCTGCGTACACTTACATACGTGAGTAAAGAGAGCCTGATGCACGATCCGCTGGTTTGGATCGACTGTGAAATGACTGGGCTGAGCCTAGTTGACGACGCCCTAATCGAGGTGGCCGTAATCGTCACCGACTACCAGCTACAGCCCCTAGACAAGGGCATTGACCTGCTGATTAAGCCCAGTGCGCAAGCCCTAGAGCAGATGAATGACTTTGTGCGTAACATGCACACCCACTCGGGCCTCCTGGAGCAGCTAGCTGGGCCGGAGGCTATGGACATGGAGACCGCCACCGCCGAGGTTTTGGCCTACATCAAGCGTCTAGTGCCCCAAGAGCGCGGCGCCCTGCTGGCCGGAAACAGTGTTGGTAACGACAAAAACTTCCTGGCTCGCGACATGCCTGAGGTTATTGAGCACCTGCACTACCGCATCATTGACGTATCCACCATCAAGGAGCTGGCCAAGCACTGGTACCCCCAGGCCTACAGCCACGCCCCCGAAAAGACCGGCAACCACCGCGCCCTGGGCGACATTGCTGATTCCATAGATGAGCTGCGCTACTACCGTCAGGCCCTATTTGAGGGTGAGGGGGAGCGCGACTATGGTGCCATTGCGGCCCAAATCAGCGCTGACTCCACCCTGGCACGCATTGCCGAACGCTTCTAAGCCGTTTTTGGAGTGCCTGTGCAGCGCGCCCGGGGCGCTTCTGGGCACTCCTGGACCAAAGCGTGACCTAATGCACAGCCGCGTAAGTGGCGTACAGGTGGGTAAAGCAGCTAAAGTTCATTGCTGTTGCAGGTAATGCACATGGTGGCTGTAGCTCAGTTGGCAGAGCGCTTGGTTGTGGTCCAGGAGGTCGCGGGTTCGAGCCCCGTCAGCCACCCGCTTAAGACCCCGGTTAATTCCGGGGTTTTATTTTATGTGCGGGGGTGAATTGCGCATGTCTTTTAACTGGTTAGTGATTATTTGCCATAATTATTTACCGGTTTACACTCGCGTTTACCTTGCGCCGCTTTTGCTTTAAACTTAAAGCAAAGCCTCCGTAGCTCAATGGATAGAGCATCGGCCTTCTAATCCGCAGGTTGCCGGTTCGAGTCCGGCCGGGGGCACCATTTCTTGGCTTTTACTTATCCGTAATTTCTGTGTATGTGTGTGCAAACAATAAAGTAAAGTTGTGGTTATGGTTACGTCTAGCTCCAGCGACGCTACTGTAGTGTCCTCCCTCAGCCGCGGTCAGCTTATAGATGTACTGCAAGATGTACTCAAAAATTTAGATCAGCTTTCCTTCCCGTTTGTCTCCGCCCTAGCGCCCTCTGCGGTAGCGCTGCGTGACAGCCTGAAGGTGCAGGTGGGCGACAATTTGCTGCCTCAGCTTGAGGACGGCGACACGCCCGCCATTGTGGTGGTGGGTGGCTCCACCGGCGCCGGTAAATCCACGCTGGTCAACTCAATTTTGGGTACGGAAGTATCGGCTGCAGGTATTTTGCGCCCCACCACCAAAACCCCGGTGCTGGTGTGCAACCCTGAGGATCAAGAGGTGCTGCTTAAGCACCCCCTGTCGCAGATTTCGCGCATGGTTACTTCCGACGTCGTCCCGGCCGGCTTGGCCCTGGTGGACGCCAGTGACCTGGACTCGGTACATGAATCCAACCGGGCCTTGGCGGCGCGCTTGCTGGAGGCGGCAGACCTGTGGCTGTTTGTAACCACGGCGGCGCGCTATGGCGACGCCACCCCCTGGTACACCCTGGAGCTGGCCAACACCCGCAACACTAAGATCGCGGTGGTGCTTAACCGCATCAGCGGCCCGGTGCTTAACGAGATCCGCACAGACCTGATGGAGCGCCTGGCCCAAATGGGGCTAGACCAGGCCCCCTTCTTCGTGGTTGGCGACGTCGGCCCGCACGAGGGCTTACTGCCCGTGGAACAGGTGGCTGAGCTGCGTAATTGGTTGCAGCTACTGGCTGGCAAGCATCGCGCTGAGGGGCTGCTGCGCCGCACTGGGCGAGCCGTATGGGCCTCGCTACGTGAGCAGCTAAGCCGCCTGGCCGACGCCGTCGACGAGCAATCCCAAGCCGCCCACAACCTGGACACTAACTGCGCCCAGCTGCTGGGCTCGGTAATCCACGAATTTAACGAGGATGTTGAGCGCGGTACCGCTGCCCAGGGGGCCGTATCCACCTCCTGGCTGGCCCTAGCTAGCTCCGGCGCACCGCTGAGCACCCTAGCCCAGGGACAAACCCTCAAAAACGGTTTCTTTGGGCTCAAACGCAAGCGCCGCCAGCAGGCCCTAGACACGCTTTCGCAAGAGTGCCGCCTGGCCCTAAACGACCGCCTAGAAGCCACCATCCTGGAGGGTATCGCCAAGGTTAAATTCGCTTGGGGACAGGCCACGCTGGAAGGCGCCGGGGTAGAGCCGCGCACCAGCTCCTCCGCTGAAGTTATTGCCAAGTGGTACGAGGGCATTGCTGAACCCACCCAGGTGCCGCGTGGTCTGACCGCGCCTGCCTTGAAAGACTTCCTGGTGGTGGCCGTTACCGGGGTGGTGCGAGCTCGTGAAGCTGCCACGCGACTTGAGGTGCAAGACGCATTAGAATTGGCTAGCGCCCAGCTGCGGACTCAGGTAGAACAGACACTGACCGCGCTTTCGCCTGATGGAAGCGCTGTAGCTGTGGCTCCTACCGCGCAGTTGGCGGCGTCTTTACGCCTGCGTGCCAGTGAGCTGAAACCCTTCGGATTGTTTGGAGCGAATTGATGATCGACGCTGCCAGCCTTGATAGGCGGCTTGAGGAAATGCGCTGCGCCCTGGACGCGGCCCCCAACGAGGTAAGTGCCTCCTTGGTAATTCCTGCCCGTCAAGGAATGGATAATGTGGCTAAACGTCTAGCTTTGGGCGTAGACCACACCGTGGCAGCGTTTTTTGGGGGTACCGGTTCAGGTAAATCCTCCCTGTTCAACGCCCTAACCAAGCTTGATTTTGCCGACGTGGGTGCCCGCCGCCCCACCACCTCACGTGCCGCCGCCTGCACTTGGGGTGACGACGCCACCGCCCTGCTGGACTTTTTGGGGGTAGACCCGCACCGCCGTATTAGGCGCGAGTCCATTCTCGACGGCGACGACGAAAACTACCTTGACGGCCTGGTGCTGCTGGATGTGCCCGACTATGACTCGGTAACCACCGCCCACGCCCTGCAGGTAGACCGCCTAGTGCCCCTAGCTGACCTGCTGGTTTGGGTTGTGGACCCGCAAAAATATGCCGACGCCGCCCTGCATGAGGGCTACCTGCGCGGCCTAGGTGCCCGCCAGGAAGACATGGTGGTGCTGATCAATCAGATCGACACCCTACCTGCGGGCGGCACCCAAGCCCTGATTGACGATGTGCGCGCGCTGCTGCTGGCAGACGGGCTGGATAAGGTGCGCGTGATTGCCGTATCCGCTAAGCGCGGGGACAACCTAGACCAGGTACGTGAACTATTCCGCCAGGTTTCTGAGCGCGAATCTAACGCTGCCCGTACTGCCTCAGCTGAGCTGGACTCTATCGCCAGGCGATTGTCGGTGAGCGTGGCCGATCGTGAGGCCACCTTGGATGAGCCGGCCACCGCCGACTTCCAGGAGCAAATGTCGCGTAGCGCCGGCGTGGGCGTAGTGGCTGACTCGATTGCTACGGGTCTACGTAAAATTTTCCCGCCCTCCTTGGCCCGCCCCGAAGCTCCCTCACGAGTGAGCGTGGCCGCCCAGGCATCCACTTGGCTGCACCGCAACACTGACTACCTGCCTCAGGCTTGGGTTAACTCGGTGCAAGACGCGGTCTCTGACCCTGAAGGCCTGGTCACCGGGGTGACTGACCTGGTGGCGCTAGTGCCCCTGCCGCGCCCACGCAAAGTGCTGCTAGAGATGGGCTGGTGGCTAGGCTGGATCGCGGTACTGGCCGGATTTGGTTGGATGTTCTTTAAGCATGGGGGCGTGCCCAGCTACGCGCTGGTGGCCGTGGGTGTGCTCTCGGCTGTGGCCAGCTACTGGCTGCGCCTGCGCCGCGCTAACCGGGAAGCCGCTGCTTATCGCGAGGCTGCCAGGGGACGCGTTGACCAGCTGGTTAACCGCGACATGGTTAAACCCATGCAGAAAGTATTTGCCCGTCACAACCGCCTACGCGCAGCTTTGGCAGTGGAGAAGACCCAAGCCTAGTGGGGTAAACCTGAGCCAGTTTTAGCTTCGACGGCGGCCAGCATTGTTGTTGGCCGCCGCCGCTTTTTCTGCGCCGGTTCTGGGCGGTTTCTGGTGGGCCCGTTTGGGCGGAACTGCTTTGGGTAGGCACCGCGCGGGGGCAGGCGAGGCCGCTTTTGTGCACAGGTGGAGAACTTTTTGGCCCCACCCGGCTTATACACAGCAGCCAAGCGGGCCGCTTGCTTTTTGACCGATCCTGGATGCGTCACTAAACGATGCGCGCAAAGGAGAGGTAAATGAACCGCGCCATTGAAGTTACCGTCCAGGGCACCGTGGCTACTGCCCCAGTGCTAACTCGGCAGGAAGGCAAAAAACCCTACTGTCGCTTCCGCGTAGCCGCCTCATATGGGCAAATGGTGTCTGGTAACTGGGTTAACTACGACACTTTATGGTTTACTGCCAAGGCTTGGGGAGACCTAGCTGAGCACTTAGCTCAGTCGTTTAAGCGAGGCGACCCGGTGATCTTGTGTGGCAGGCTGGGGGAGGACCACTGGATGCGCTCTGGTCAGCGAGTTAGCTCCATGGTTTTGCACCTGCACTGTGCTGGCCATGATCTAACTCGTGGCGAAGCCCACTACACCAAGGTGGTAATCATCCACGACAAGGCTGGTGCGTCGGGTCAGGCGCAGCTAGCCGCGCAGCGCGCTGGGGGAGCGCAGTCCATGAGCGGGCCGCAGACCATGAGCGGCCCGGAGGCCGCTAGCGCGCCAGAGCCTGCTAGTGCGCCAGAAGCAATGAGCGCCCCAGAAGTCATCAGCGGGCCGGATGTTCCCGGGGCTAGCAGCGCTCTAGAAGCCATGAGCGGCCCTGAACTAGCGACCCCCAATCTGGAGGCACAAGATCAGTGGAGTACTGACTACACCCTGGTCTAACAGGCTGCACTAAAACTGGCTATGTTCTGCGCTGATACTTAGAAACGCAGCTTTGACCGGCCCAAATGCGGCTAGATCAGCCTATGACTAGGCCAGATCCAGGCCAAGATCAGCCGGGTGGGAGACCTTAAAAACCTCCAGCAGTGAGCGGGTGATCATTTCTGCCAGCTTAGCTGAATCAGTGGTCTTAAAAGTCAGGGCATTAGGCTGGGCATCCCAGCCCAGCAAAGCCAGCTGCATAACGTGAGCTGGGCCCAGTAGCAGCTGCTCTAGGCCATCTACACGCGGAGCTAAAGCCGTATAGCTAAGTGCGCCCTGAGTTTGGTCAACCAAAACCGCAATCCCTGGCTTATCGCTAGAAATCTTGGCTTTGCGGCGCAGCAGCTTATTAGCTAGGCCAGGCGCGGTTAGCTGCGTATCTGGCGCAAGCAAGGGCTGGTCCACATAAAACACTAGGCGAGCGCCGGCGTCGACGTCGTTACTTAAAAAACTAACCAAAGAGGGGGTAAACCGAGCCCAAGAACCCAAATCAATAGAGTCAACTGCCTTCTCACTCATAAGCTAATCCTAATTTAGTTCTGAGTGTGACTAGTCTGGGGTGTGTCACTAATAGGTAACGCGCCCTTATGCGCGTACGGTGAGGGAGTCTGCATACTTAGGAGGGCTCCCCTATGATCCGTTTCGACCAAGTCTCTAAGGTCTACAAACGCGGCGCCAGGCCGGCGCTAAACGAGGTTGATATTGAGATCGAACGGGGGGAATTTGTATTCCTAGTGGGCGCCTCAGGTTCAGGTAAATCCACTTTCCTGCGCCTAGTGCTGCGTGAAGAGCGTCCCACCTCCGGCTCAATTCATGTACTTGGCCGCGACCTATCCCAGGTTTCCACCTGGAAGGTACCCCAGCTGCGCCGCGAAATCGGCACTGTGTTCCAGGACTTTAGACTCCTGGAAAACAAGACCGTGCTCGAAAACGTGGCTATCGCCCCGCAGGTGATCGGCAAGCCGCGCTACTACATTCGCTCAGCCGTACCCGAAGCCCTAGAACTAGTGGGCCTAAAGGGTAAGGAAAAGCGTCTACCGCATGAGCTTTCCGGTGGTGAACAGCAGCGTGTGGCAATCGCCCGCGCCATGGTTAACCGCCCCAAGCTACTGCTAGCCGATGAGCCCACCGGTAACCTTGACCCCTCCACCTCGGTAGGAATCATGCGTCTACTAGACCGGATTAACCGCCAAGGAACCACCGTGGTTATGGCCACCCACGACGACGAAATCGTAGACCAGATGCGCAAGCGCGTAATCGAACTTGAAGAGGGACACGTGGTGCGTGACCAGGCACGCGGTGTCTACGGCTCCAACCGCTGAGGTAGTTTTAATGCGTATCAGGTTTATTTTCTCCCAGGTTTTCCAGGGTCTAAGCCGCAACATGGCTATGACCGTGTCCGTCATCTTGGTTTCTTTCGTATCGCTACTGTTTGTGGGCTCATCCTCACTGCTACAGATGCAGATCAGCGCCATGAAAGGGGCCTGGTATGACAAGGTTGAGGTGTCTATCTTTATGTGCCCCTCATCCTCCTCGCAGGCACGCTGCCCCAACGGTGAAGCCACCCAGGCGCAGATCGCCTCAGTAGATTCCTTCCTACGTTCAGACTCGCTCAAGCCCTACGTAAAGAGTTTCCAGATGGAAACCAAAGCGCAGGCCTTCAAAAACTTCAAAGCCGCCTACGGCAACTCGCCCATTGGCCGCAACGCCACCGAAGACATGATGCCGGTTTCATTCCGCGTCAAACTGGTTGACGCCAAGCAATACCAGGTGGTGGCTGAGCAGTTCCAAGGCCGGGCCGGGGTTGAACGCGTGGTAGACCAGCGGGCCACCCTCGAACCACTGTTTAAGGTGATGGATAGGGCCTCATGGTTTGCCGCCGGCCTAGCCATTGTGATGGCGGTGGCAGCGTTCTTGCTGATCATCACCACCATTAAACTTTCGGCCATGTCGCGCAGCAAAGAAACCTCGATCATGCGCCTGGTGGGTGCCTCCAACACCTTCATCCAGCTGCCATTCATGCTTGAAGGTATGCTCGCGGCCCTGACCGGCGCCATCTTGGCGGTAGGCGTGCTACTGCTGGGTGTGCATTACCTGATTAACGACTGGCTGGCTAAGTCCCTGTCTATCACCATGGCCTTCATTGGCACCCGCGAGGTGCTCACCGTAGCGCCGTTCTTGATGCTTGGGGCGATTGTGCTAGCTGGAATTTCTTCCATGGTTTCACTCTCGCGTTACACCAAGGTCTAAATCATGAAAAAGCTTTCGCTTTCTAAAGCAGGCTCACTGGTGATGGCGGCCGCCGCCACCTTGAGCCTGAGCCTGGGGCTAGTGGGTCACGGCCTGCCGGTGGCTCACGCCGACGAGCGCGACGACGCCCAATCCCAGCTAAACAGCGCCAACCAGAAAGAAGCACAGCTGCGCTCCTCGCTAGAAGGCGTGGACGCCAAGCTGGGCCAGGCCTACCTGGATGCCCAAAACGCCAACACCCAGCTGGCTGCGGCTAAAACTGAGCTGGCTAAAGCCCAGCAGATCCAAGCCCAGGCCCTGCAAACCCAGCAGCAGGTAAACACCCAGCTGGCTAGCGCCCAGGCCCAGCAGGAGCAGCTAAACAAGCAGGCCACTAACTCCTCCAAGGAAGCCAATGCTTCCAAGGCGGCAGTGGCCTCACTGGTGGTCTCCACCTACCAGGGCGATAACTCGCTAACCACGCTTTCTTACGTGCTGCAGTCCGATTCGGTTTCGCAGATGACTGAGCGCTCCAACGTCACCCAGGTGGCCTCCAGCGTGCAGGAGTCGATTTTGGCTGATGCCGAAGCCCAGCGCGCTAAGGACGCTAACCGCAAAGCCCGCCAGGACGCCGTCGCCAAGCGCATCAGCAACCTGAAGGTGCAGGCAGACAAGGCCGCCCAGGAAGCCACCGACGCCGCCAACCAGGCTGCCGCCAAGCGCAACGAGGTCTCCGCTAAAGCCTCAGCCGCCTCAGCCGCCGCCTCCAACCTGGAAACCCAGAAAGCCGGCTTGCAGGCCCAGCTAGACCAGGTTTCTAAAGACCAGGCCGCCGCCCAGGCCAAGATCGCTAAGATCGACGCCGCCAACGCGCAGGCTGTGGCCAGCGGCAGTATGTCTAACGTGTCTTCCAGTTCGGCCAGATCTGACTCGCTTGGTAGCGGCTATATTGGTCACCCAATTCCTGCGCCCTGGACAGTGACTAGTCCCTTTGGCTACCGCGTCCACCCGGTTACCGGCGCCGCCCAAGGCCACGCCGGTACGGACTTTGCTGCTGACTGTAACCAGCCTCAATACGCGCCGGCGGCCGGGGTAGCCACCTACTGGTATTCGGTTTCCTGCGGTATCGGCTTGGATATCAACCTCGGTTACATTGACGGCCACTCCTACAACATCACCCTATGCCACATGTCTGGGCGCGCCGTGGGTGATGGGGCCAGCGTCAGCCGTGGCCAGGTGGTTGGTTACACCGGCGCCACCGGTTACGCCACCGGCTGCCACGTGCACTTTGAGGTCACTCGCGACGGCGTCAACATTGACCCCATGAGCCTGCCTGGTTTCTAAGCCGCAGCTCGCGCTGGCGGGCTTTGGCAGGTTTATGTGGCGCACGTGTTTGCCCTGCCGCGCGCTTGCCCTGCCGCGCACTGGCGAGCAGGACTGCGAGTGTGCGCCTGGGCTCGCCGCGCACTGGCGAGCTTTGGCGGGACGCTGAATTAATTCGCGCAACAGCCGGATGTATCGGGTAAACTGATGCGTCCGGCTGTTTTATACACAACGATTGGAGGCGCTTATGGCTAAGCAGGATAAAGCACCGAAGCTGACGGCCGCCCAGAAGGCTAAGGCTGCCTCGGATGCCCACAAGACCATTGCCCGCAACAAGAAGGCCCTACACGACTACGCCGTCGAGGAAAAACTCGAAGCTGGCCTGGCCCTAACCGGCACGGAAGTTAAGGCGCTGCGGATGGGGCGCGCGTCGCTGGTTGATGCCTGGGTTGAGCTTGACCGCCACGGCCAAGCTTGGCTGCAGGGCGCGCACATCCCTGAATACTCGCAGGGCTCATGGAACAACCACTCTCCACGCCGCAAGCGGCGTTTGCTGATGCACCGTCGCGAAATTGACCGTTGGGCGTTTAAAACCCAGGCCAAGGGCTATACCGTGGTGCCGCTGGAGCTGTATTTCATCAACGGGCGAGCCAAGGTTGAGGTAGCTTTAGCGCGCGGTAAGCAGGAATGGGATAAGCGTCAGGCTTTGCGTGAGGCCCAGGACAAGCGTGAGGCTGCCCGGGCGGTGGCCGCAGCTCGACGTCGCCAGGGCTGAGAGGTGACGCGAGCGGCGTCGTCGCACTAGCAAACCCCGCTGGGACTGGCGCTTTTCGGGAGGCTGTGCTAAAGTGCAATTCCTGCCGTAGGCAGATAACTACATAGGGGATGATCGGTTTCGACGACGGTAGTGGATTCAGTAGAAGCGGGTCGAGGATGAGCAGTCATCTCGTTAACGCTCTGTTTCAAACCAATAGGTGCCAATAACAACCGCACCGACTTCGCCCTGGCCGCCTGAGCCAGTCGCCAAGTCCGTCAGCCCGGGTTTGCTTTCGCCCCGGTCACTGGCGTCATTTAGAGAGCCACTGCTTTAATTCCTTGTCGATGGGAATTAAGGGACTTTTAGTCGACTGAGCCTGTTCCAAGCGTCCTAGTTTGCGTGAGACGCTGAGGCCGAGAAACTCTTTAGCAAACTGCACCCGGAGAAGTCCTGTTGCATTGCTGTCGGACCGGGGTTCGATTCCCCGCATCTCCACTCTAGGGGGAAGTGTTGAACTCTCGCTTTCGAGCGTAGGTTCGCACTTCCCCCCGCTCTATACCCGCTGGTGAGCGCCTCTTCGAGCTCCTCGAACTCGATGGGCGCTGTCGAGTCGTAGAAGTAGGACGCGATGACGATCTGGTCTCGACCGATGAAAATTGAAGGTTATTCAGCGGGTGTCTGCGTGCATTTCCGGGAAACGATATTATGATCGTCCGTTCCCATGAGGCATGATGGCTGGTGAGCGCCATCAACAGCCTCGTGAGAAACAGGCTATCGTCCTACGCATGCTCCTCATCGGCGGAGGACCCGACACCCGCACCCCACCTGAAGTCAGAAGAGCCACACACATAGCCCTCGAATCCCACGGTGTGATGCTTGGCGAGCTGCGCGAGCGAGAACTCGGCTGCGCGACGCATGGTGACGGTGCCTCCACCATGACCTCCTGACCGGCGTCTTAGTCGCGTCGATGCCGCCTCAGCAACGTTTCGCCAGCCTGAAAGTAGAAGTAGAGGTCGTTGCTCTCGATTTTCCTTTGGTTCAGGCGATAGTCGCGAAGTGCCTGGGAAACGGTGGCCAACGCCAAAGCGCCCCCGCCTAGCATCGAGGCGAGGTCGACACCTGCGAAGCCCGGGAGCACGCCGGGCGCCGCGACGCAGACTGACAGGAAGCTGAGCGTCTTCCAGGCGTCCTTGTCGGACGTGAATTTGCGCCCAAGGTTGGCCAGAACCTTGTTGTCGTCAACCGCTGCCCGAATGTCGGCGATCGCCGGTGCGACTTCTTTCGTGTACAGGGCGTCGCAGTCGGGGGCGAAATCGGCATCCCATGGACGAGTCTTGATGCTATCGGTGAAGCCGAGCATCTTTCCGCGAAATCTGTCGAGTGGAGCTGCCAGGGTGCGCTTGATATCGACGAGTTCGTCGAGGGTGGCTTTCTCGAACGTCGGAAGTCGTCTCAAGATGAGGTCGGCGGCCTGCGCGTGGACGACTCGTTTCGTGGCGCTCTCGCTGAGATCGATGCGGTGATTCTCGGCCGCGCTCTTCAGTACGCCGTTCGTCTGCTCGTCGAGCACCGGATACGTTGCCCCGGTGACCGCAGCCCGCGTTTTCTCGAAGAACTCCGCCGAGAATGTCCCGTAGTCCTCGATCGGGTACGTGAACTCCTCGATCGTAAGCTGATTCGAACGCAACAACTTCATGATCTCGGGGTAGTCCCTGTCGATGAATGCGGAATGGGCGGACTCCGTTACGGACAGCATACCGTTCATGAGTTGCTTCTCCAGCTCGTCCTTCTCCAGTCGTGCTTTCAGCAGATTCCGGAAGTGGGCACTTTTGACGACTGACAGCAGGATCTGGTTCGTGTCCAGCTGATCAGACCTGATGTGTTCGAGGATCTTGATGGAGGTGTCGAGGATCTCTGCGTGATCGAGGTTTTCGGCCCATTGGTAGCGTTGCAAGAAATTCCAGATCGATGGGCTGATCAAGTTGACCTGATCGGCGTACAGCAGGGCGGCCTTGATGAAGGACAGTTCCTGGTTGAGGGTTTCGCCCGATGGGAACACGATGACCGAAAAATTGAAGCCCTTTTTCATGTGTGTCACGCTCCGCTTCGTGTCGTCCAGGTGTGCGCCAACAGCAGAATCGTAGGTGTCGGTGAGTGGCCCGGTCTGAGTTCGGCGCCGCGAAACGAACATCCTCTGCATACGCCAGAGTACAGTGTACCAGCGTGAAAGCATACCGTTCCAGGCCAGACCAAGAGGTGTGCGTTGACGACCGTCGGCCAGATCCGGGTCGGGATGCCGGGGTGGCGCTGTCGACGCGATAGGGGACGAAACGCAGGTCGTCGCTGGTCGCGGGTCTCAGGTGTGTCAGTGGTGGCCTCAGCGAAGCGCTTGTAAAACGTGCCGATGCTCGCCTTGTCCTCGTAGAGCGTGGCCTTCACATGCTCGGCCTGGATCGCTGCGTCAAGCTCACGTTTTTGCTCTTCCAGGGAACGCATGGCTTCGGCGGTGGTCTCGTTGAAAATGCCTTGGGAGATGGCCTTGACGAAGTTGGCGAGCTTCTTTTCCACGTCTGCGCGCCGAGCTTCCAATGCCTTGAGGATTTCATCTCCACGTCCGTGGGTCTGCTGGTAATGATCGGCTAGATCAACAGCGAGCGAGGCCAGCATCTCAGGGTCTGTGAGGAAAGAGGCGACGATCTCCTCAATCCGTACCTCGATTTCGTCCTTGCGAACGGTCTTGGCTGAGCACTTCTTTTTGCGCTGATTGAGGCAGTAGTAATACCGATACGTCTTGCCGGTCTTCGAGGTGCCCGAGACGCCCTCCATCGGCCCGCCGCAGGTGAGGCAGTACGCCCTGCCTGTGAGCCAGTAGTCGGGTGCGTTCTCGCCTTGAGTAGCGAGCTCGGCTTTGGTCTTCGCCCCACTACGCTTGTTGATCGCGAACCGGTGTTGGACTTCATTAAACGTGAGGTCGTCAACGAGGCGAGGCATCCCGTCCTCATGGATGTGCCCTCCATAGGCGTACGCACCAATGTAGGCGCGATTCTTGAGCATCTTGTTGAGATTCTTCGGCGTGAACCTGTATCCGCGCGTTGTACGGATTCCCTGGGCGTTCAGCTGGTTACAGATTTTCTGCATGGACACGCCCGAGGCGTAATCGTGGAAGATCTGCGCGACGATGGGAGCCCTCTCCAGGTCCGGGGTGTAGCGCTTGTCCTGGTCCACAGCGAAACCGAAGATCTTGTGGCCGTTGGAGAGGGCTCGCTCGGCGTTGTAGCGCTGACCTCGTCGGATGTTGGCTGAGAGTTGGAGTGAGTAGTACTCGGCGAATGCATCTGCGACCCCCTCCATGAGCACCGAATCGGGCGAGTCTGTGGGGAGATCCCTTCGATGTAGTGGACACGCGCTCCGACGGAGCGGATCGCCTGCTTGACGAGGATCAGCTCGGCGCGGTCGCGAGCAAGGCGGTCGTTCTTCCACACCGCGACGTAGGCAGGCTTGATCTTGGGCAGCTCGCGCAGCATGCGAAGATAGCCAGGGCGGTAGGTGTTCGTGCCCGTCTTGGCGGCGTCCTCGTACTCGGCCACCACCTTGAGGCCCTGGGAGTCGGCCCACCGCGTGACCATCTGCCGCTGCTGGTCGATCGAGGCCTCGTTCTGGGACGAGGACGAATATCGGTAGTACGCGACCACCATCGCGGACCTCGCGCAGCGTGACATCAACGTCCAAGTGCTCAAGCCCTCACTCGACACGTCGCGGCCCGCGGACAAGGTCGTCGTCAACGTTATGGCCTCGCTCGCCGAGTGGGAGCGCGAGCTGCTCATCGAGCGCACCCGTGAGGGCGTCGCCCACGCACGCGCACAGGGCCGCGTGGCCGGCCCCAAGCCCAAGCTCAGCCCGGAACAGGCCCGTCAGGCCCTCCAGCTGCTCGCAGGAGGCGAGAGCGTGGCCTCCGTGGCCAGATCCTTCAACGTGTCGCGACAGATGCTCTACAGGGCCATAGAACGCGAGAGACAGACAGGCGAATGAAAAAGAACCCCGACCACCACACGTTGGAAGCCTGGGGTTTCTGTGTCTGTACGCGTACTGGGGTGAACTTACGTGGAGGGCGGTCCTTGACGCGGGGTATTGTTCGAGAGTCACTGGCGGTTCCAGTCGCTGTCTTCGTAGAGTGTGTGTGCTGCGTTATAGTTTCACACTGGCTTGCGGTCTTGCTTCCTGGTTCTCTGTCCTCGAGGAGTAGATTTCGCCTGGTGGTGTGTATTCGCGTGGTGATTTACCCGCATCCTTGATTCTTACGGAGCGCGTAAGCTTTGTGCACGGGTCTGAGAGATCCTGAAGAGCGAGTAACAACCTGTGCAAGCGAATATGAACTTGCTCGTAACTGTGCACTAGACAGTGTGTACTGTGCGCGAGTTGCGCGCTGTGAGTAGAGACGACGAGGAGTGCTTCTGCTCTTCTTGAGAAATGCTCCACTATACTGGAACCAACAGCGCAGCTTGGCGTTTCACGTTGAAAGTGATCGTAAGAATCATATGGTACCTAGATCAGGTGGGGAGGCAGACAAGCTCGGAAACAAGTACGAGCTTGCCTGGGCTGTCCGTCATGCCCTCTACTGTGTGCGTAATGATCGATGTGCTTTGACCCTCGAAGACAACGATGTTGAGGTAGGGCGAGGCTCGGAGTTCACCTTCGAGAGCGGAACCGACATTGAAGTACACCAGGTCAAACGTCAGAATGGTAACCGTAACGTCTGGTCCGTCAGGGAATTGGCCGAGAAGAAAATCTTCAAGGTCGCTGCGAGGCACGTGGCAGCGGGTCGACATTATCATTTTGCCTCGCTCGTACCCTGTCGACCGCTACAAGAATTATCCGAACGTGCTCGCAAGTCGGAAGATCTAGCGAGCTTCACCAACCGCTGGCTTAACGGAGAGCTATCGCCAGTCTTTAATCAACTGTCGGCCGCAGAGGTTTTGGGCGGTCCGCAGGCAGCCTGGGACACGCTTCGTGGAATGTGGTTCGAAGTTCATGATGAATGTGATGTCATGCGCATGAACAACACGCTTGCTGAGTGTAGCTTCAGTGGCGCTAATGGTGACCTAATTTCTCTTGCTGTTGGCGACATCCTGCTCAACAACCTTGGCAAGCGGATGACCCGAACAGAACTGTTGGAGCTGCTTGCCGAACGGGGCATCAAGCCGTTGGCGCCGGGTGCTTATCAGAGTGCACGCGAACAGGTGCGGGTGACCACCAGAAGCTGGCGTGAGTCAATTCAGCGCGAACTTCTCCAACCGCCGATCAAACGTACAGAGGCCGATCAACTCGTACGAGCGCTCGGTCCAGGCCAGATCGGACTCATGACAGGCGCCGCTGGAGGTGGGAAGAGCTCTGTGCTGGAACAGGCTGTTGCCTCGCTTGAAGCTGCCGGGGCCGAGGTGCTGGCGCTTCGATTAGACCGATTTGACCATTTCACATCGACTGCCGACTTGGGGGCGCAACTTGGGATCGAAACTTCTCCCGCGGTTGCTCTGGCGATGGCGGCGGATGGTCGAGACGCATACCTTGTCATAGACCAGCTTGACGCGGTGAGTCTCGCTTCCGGACGTGTTCCACAGCGTTTCGACGTCATCATGGATCTCATCGGCGAGGCGTTGTCCTTTGACAGCATGCGCGTTGTTCTCGCTTGTCGGCAGTTTGACGTGGACAATGATTACCGGATTCGTACTTTGGCTTCGCGTGCCGATGTCACCACGGTGGAGATCGGCCTACTGGCGAAGGAGGATGTCGAATCGGTCGTGACAAGAATGGGTCTCGACCCAATACATCTGAGTTCATCACAGAGTCTCCTTCTGCGGACGCCGCTCAACCTCATGCTCCTGGGAACAATCTCGCGTGAGGCTGACGCGTTGGCGTTCAATTCAAAAGGATCTCTATTCGAAGCATTCTGGGAGCACAAGCGGCGAGCGGCACGTGCGCGACGACGAGACGTGAGATTCAACGACGTGGTCAGTCGGATCGCCAACACCGCGAGCGAGCGGCAAGTATTGTCTGTTCCAGTTGAGATGTTGGACGACGGGGATCTTATCGAGGACGCGGAGGTTCTTATCTCAGAAAATGTACTTGCGAGGGATCGTGGTCGAATTGCGTTTTTCCACGAGGAGTTTTTCGACTATGCCTTCGCACGACTGTGGGTTTCTCGAGAGGAATCGCTCGTTGACTTCCTGGTCCATGATGAGCAGGCGCTGTTCCGTCGGGCCCAGGTGCGCCAGATCTTGCAGCATCTCTATGAGAGGGATCCAGACCATTTTCGTGTTGAGTCTGAAGCGTTACTAACCTCCGACGCCATCCGATTCCACATCAAGGAGACAGTCCTTGCTGTTGTGTCGAATCTTGTTGCGCCAACGTCTGCCGATGCTGAACTAATGTTGCGGATTGCGGCAACTCATCCGCGCTTTGAAGGTCTTCTCTGTCAGCACCTGTGTCGACCGCAGTGGTTTGCGCGTTTCCATGAAGACGCTCAGATTTCCGCTTGGCTCGACGGGGCAAATGAAGATATGCGGAATTACGCGTTAAATTTGATGGCTAGCGCTGTCAACGAGTGCCCGGGACCAATTGCTGAGCTGCTGGTGAGTCGTAAAACAGCACCCGGCTATCACGACTGGTTGCGAAGGATTATTCGTTTTGCTGATGTCTGGCGTGGCCGAGAGCTGTTCACTCTGGTGCTTGAAGCAGTTCGGCACGGTGCTTACGACACAGCGGAGCATGAACTCTGGCTTGTGATGCACGACCTGGCTAAACATGAGCCGCTTTGGGCGATTGAGTTGCTGCAGGCACAATTAATCGATCATGCGGATTCCCTGACACGAAATGAACAAGGTAAGGTAGATTTACTCTGTGTTCGGGAACACTTCGCTGCTGAACTCGTAAAGGAATCCGCTAGTGCAGAGCCCCTGGCATTCGTACAGGCCGTTGTGCCGTACCTCCGCTATGTCGTTGCCTCTACTGCGATGGAGGAACGAGCTGATCGTCCGATATGTGATCGCCACTTCAGCATGCGATTTGCGGGGGATGGTTCTGCAGATAGCGAACTTGGCGATGTATTGCTTGAGGCTTCTGTCTGCTCGCTCGAGACGTTGGCGAAGACGGCGCCTGACGCAATCCAGAGCATTCTTGGTGACTTGGCTGCTGACCCTTATGACGCATCTCAGTTCCTGCTCTATCGCTGCTTGTCGGCAGGGGGCAAACATTTCGCAGACTGGGCTGCAAGCCTCTTGCTCGAAGGAGGGCGCCGTCTATACAGTGGCTACATTTCTGACGGTTATTGGGCCACGCGGGAGCTTGTTAAGGTAATAGCACCCTATGTTGCCGACGCCACCCACAAACAGCTTGAATTGTTGTTTCGAGACTTGCGCAACAGCTATGAAAGTCATTGGCTCTGGGGACGTTCGGCCTTTACATTCCTATCCGCTCTTGACGAGTCGCGACTAACTCCAGAAGGGCGACGACGCCTTTCAGAGTATCGACGAAAATTCAAAGAACGTGAACCTGCGAAGCCACTTGGTATCACTGGTGGAGTTATCGGTTCTCCGATAGGTCTTACTGCCGCCAAGAAGATGACCGATGACCAGTGGTTGAAAGCAATGGCAAAGTATGTCTCTAACGAGGTAAACTGGCAGGCTTTCACGGGGGGAGCCCGTGAACTGTCGAAGCTGCTGAGGGGTCAAACTGCTGCTGACCCGGCGCGTTTTGCGCGACTGACTTTACGGCTGAGCTCGAAGGTCAATGTGGCGTACACCAATGCACTGCTCATGGGCTTTGGTGAAGCAGAGATGAGCGATCGTATTGGAGCTCTGGTCTTCGAAGCCGTCCGCCACATCGGATCGCTAGGACAGCCGGACAATGATCGGTTCCTCGGAATGGCGCTACAGAAATATTACCGAGAGGTGCCACTTGACTTGGTCAAGCTGATCCTTGATCGCGCTTTGCATGCACAGGACCCGACGGATGGCTCCCCGGTGATCATCCGCGGTGATATGGATGGGCGAAGTGCTGCGGACATGCATGTGAACGGCATTAACACGGCACGTGGAAGTTTGGCAGAAGCGCTTGGCAACCTGTTAATATTCGACAGCGACGGCCACCGTGCTGCTCTGATAGCGCCATGCCTCGGCCGTATGGCAAGCGATCCGGTGCTCAGTGTGCGCGCTTGCGTGGCCCACACCCTATACGCTTCGCTTCGGTATGCCCGCCCTGAGGTGTTGGCAGCGTTTGCAGTTCTGATCCAGGCTGATGATCGTCTCCTTGCAGCCGAAGTTGTACAGCAGCTGATGATCAGCATCGGCAATGTAAATCCAGAGGTAATCGATCCGATCATTCAGCGTATGTTGGTTTCGGATAGTGCTGAGACTCGTGAGGCTGGAGGAGCCATCGCGGCGTTTGCTGCACTGGAGTGGGGCCGCTCAGACCTCATGCAACAAGCAATGTCTGGGGATCTCCAAGTTCGAAGGGGGGTTGCGCGAACGACCGTTGAGCTTGTTGCTCGTACGTCGAACAACGGGTTAGTCACGGAAACGCTGGTTCGCTTAATGAATGATGATACAGATGAGGTACGTGAACAGGCATCTATGGTCGCAGCGAGTCTTCGTCATCATCCGCTGCGGCCGTTTGTTCAACTACTGACAGCCCTGATTGACTCGCCTGCATACACACACGCTTCGACTCAGTTGCTGCTCACGCTTGATTATGCGCCGGATAAGGTTGATGACTTAGTCTTGAAGGCTTCGCGTCGTTTCCTCGAGGTTTATGGGAGTGACGCAGCTGATATTCGTACTGGAGCGGCCGGAGACGCTCACTACGTCAATAGATTGGTAGTACGTGGATTAGCGCAATGCCAGGATCATGGCCATCGAGCGGCGCTGCTCGACGTCTTGGATCAGCTCGTTGAACTTAACGTATATGGAATCAATACTGCCATAACGGAAGCGGAGCGCATCTAGCTTGAGGGACACGACGAGCCGTGAAACTCCATCGACCCGGGGAGCCCTGTGTACGCAACGTAGAGTCTAGCAAGTATTGGGTATTTCGTGCTCGTCTTCTAGGGTAGCAGTGGGGAAGGTACTAAGTTCTGGATTTGGGTGGTTGTTTCGGTATTTGTGGTTAGCGCTCTGTGGTTGAATAATTCACCTATGTACCTTTCGCTTGTCTCTGGATATGGCGAAAAATTCCGAGCGATTGTCTGTCGCGGGTATCTCAGAACAGTCGAAGAAGACCTGTCCTCGAGCCAGAAAGTGAGCCGCATATGCGAGTAGTTGTCGTCGGAGGGGTCGCGGGTAGTATGAGCGCGGCGGCACGCCTGTGTCGGCGCGACGAGGGGGCCGAGATCATCGGCTAGAGCGCAGCAAGTACGTGTCCTTCGCGAACTGCGGGCTCCCGTTCTACGTCGGCGGCGAGATCGAAGACCCCGCCAAGTTCCTCCTCCACACCCCGCACACCCTCAAAGCGGCTCTCAACCTCGACGTGCGCATCAACTCCGAGGTCACGGCGATTGATCCGGGCGCCCGCAGCGTCCAGGTCACCAACACAGAGACCGGTGAGGACTACACCCTCACATACGACCACCTGATCCTCTCCCCGGGTGGCCTCGCCAGCCGGCCCCTGATCGAGGGCCTCGACTCCCCGCGCGTGCACACCCTGCGTACGGTCGACGACGCCCTCGCCCTGCGCGAGGCCTCGGGAACGCGAGCCGTCGTCCTCGGCGCCGGGTTCATCGGCATCGAAGCCGTCGAGGCCCTCGCGCAACGAGGCTTCGAAACCCACCTCGTTGAGTTAGCCGAGCACGTCCTGCCACCCCTCGAAGTCGAGATGGCCACGCTGGTCACGGGGGAGGGCTAAGCCTGCGGATTCTGGCCACGAAAACGACCCGGTGTCAGAGTGCGAGGCAGTAGAATTTCTAGTCACAACCGGGAGTAACGACCGACAAATCTGAGTCCATCTTCCTCCGCCTGACCTAATGCTGAGACAACACAGCTCATACGAATACAACACTCATCAATGCGCAACGAATCTCCGACGGATCCGAGGCGCACTTTCCAAAGGAGAACATCATGTGTCGACCCACCACCTGCGAGGTATGCGGAAAGACCACGTGGAAGGGCTGCGGCAAGCATATTGACTCGGTGAAGGAACAGGTGCCCCCGGATCAGTGGTGCGATAAGGGCCATACTGACGAGGAGTATGCCGCCGCTGAGAAGAGCGGTCTGAATAAGTAAAAATATTTGTGGTCAGGGGACAGTGAGAATTCTTTAGAGCTTGAGCATTTTTGCTTTCCGTGATTGTTTGGATACCGTGTTGAGTGAAAAGGGGGATTGGCATGGCTCGTAGGCTGGTGTTTGTGCCTGACTCTGACAGGCCGTATGTTTCGGAGTTGTCTCTGGATTTTGAACAGCATTCCGGATCTTCTCTTCAGCACAAGCAGCGTTCAATTGCGAGTTTGCATGCGTCGTATGTGGCTAAGTTTCCTTCGTCGCGTGTTCTGGAGGTGTCATCCAAGAGTGAAAGAGGCCTTGGAGTTCAGTTAAGCGCGTTCAATTTGATGATTGAGCATCCAGGACGTGGAAGTTACAGTGTTGAATGTGCTTTCCAGGCTTCAAAAGTGTTTGAGCACGGTGGTCCGTTTGTTGATCTTTTTGATGTATCGAGTCGTGCGGCAAAAACAGATCGGCGATTGAGGGAAAGTGGAAAGCTCGTCGGTTTCAAGTATTTTGCACATGAATTCCCATTAGAGCCGAAGACCTATTTTTATGACTGGTTGTACGCCTCGGCTCTCTGTCATGATGACAAGCTCGTTGAGCGGGTAATGATGTTCGATGCATTCACCGATATCGAGCATAATCCTGAGCGGTCGATCAACTGTCAGGCAAGGACTGTGGCTAAAGTGGTGGGTCTTGCCCGGGCGGGGCTTCTGGAGGATGCTATGCAGTCGCCTCGAGCGTTTCTGGAACTTGGGTATTAATAGGTTTTTGTTGACCTGTCACTTTGTGTGACAGTGGAGGAACAATATGATCTGGGATCGAGTTGCCCCGCTCTACGACCTTGCGGTCAGCACGCTCAACAGAAGGGTGTACGACGGGACGGGCGCCGCCGTTGCCCGGTTGATTCGCCCCGGCGACACCGTGCTCGAATGTGCGTGCGGCACGGGCGCTATCGCCTCAGCCATCGCTCCCGCATGCGCGCGCGTGGTTGCGACCGACTACTCCGAGGGGATGCTCAAGCAGGCACGCAAGAAGCTCGCACGGTTCCCGCACGTGGTCGTCGAGCAGGCGGATATCACCGACTTGCGCTACGCGGACGACTCGTTCGACGCCGTCGTGGCGGGTAACGTCATTCACTTGCTGCCTGAACCGGGCGAAGCGCTCAAGGAGCTCAAGCGGGTCGTGCGCCCGGGCGGCACGATCATTGTTCCTACCTACGTGATTCCCAAGAAGCGCGCGCACACCATGTTTCTGAGGCTGATCTCCCGATTCGGCGTACACTTCCAGGAGCACTTCGACCCGGCGTCCTACCGGGCATTCTTTGAGCGCATGGGCTATGCCCGTGTCACCTACAGGGTCGTGCGAGGTCGAATTCCCTGCGTGATCGCCTCCTTTACGAACGATCAGTAGGTGCTGAGCCCAGGGCGACGTTCCGCAGCATCGCCCCGTAGGCGACCGAGTCGCGGCTCATGCGCTCGCAGTGGCCCCACCCCGGCCACACGACCAGCTCCGTGCCGGGATAGAGGCGCGGAGCCGTGCGTCGCGCGAGCCGTAGGTCCGAGTCTTTCTCCCCGTACGCGAACGTGCAGCGGCGCTGAACGTCGGGGGACAGGTGAGGCAGTGTGACCCGCGAGCAGTCGCGCACAATCGCCCGAATGCTCTCCTCGCTCATCGCAGCAAGGCTTTCGGCCATGGGGCGGGCGACCTCCTCTCCGAAAAGCCGCGCGAGCTTGCGAACCCCGGCCTCGGGGTCGCGCACGGCCTTGCGGTGCTTGGCGACCATGATGCGGCTCAGGATTGCGCCGCCCGCCCTCGAGATCGGCCCTCCCGAGTAGAAGCTCACGCCTTCGATGAAGAGGCGGTCGAACGACAGATCGGGAAAGCGCAGTAGCTCGAAAAATACGACGCCGCCGAGTGACGCCCCAAATCCCAGAGCCAGACGGCGGATCCCGTGGTCCACCAGCCAGGAGTGGATGGCCTCCGCTTCCTCGATGGCTGACGAATAGGGTGCCGAGGCCTCGTCCCCGTGGGCGGACAGATCCGGTATGAGGAAATGCAGCCCGTCGCCCATGTGGTCGGCGACCGCGGCCTTCATGCGCGAGGCAGACGACAGCATCGGGTGAATAAGGAGGACGGTGGGGGAATCGTCCTCAACAGCCTCGTAAACGTGCATTCTCATGCAATATCCTCGTGCGGTGTCCTTGTGATGGGAACGGACCTACTCGTAGTTTCGAGGGTCTAGCTAACCCATGAAATGATCTCGGTTCATGGAGGTCGTCCAGAATCGCGCTTCGGTTATTATATTTCCAAACGTTCGCCTGTCGGAGGGGTCGTACCACTTTCCCGCTTCAATCTTTGCGGCCTGTAGTTTGTGTGCTTCACCAAGGGCAGGGGCGAGGTCGGTATCCCACGAGGCGAGGGTAACGACGTCGTAGCTGCCTGATCGGGCGAGCCTAATCTGCCGTGAAGGCTGCGCGGAGTCGTTCTTGTCGCCCGCACACCCAGACGCGCCCGGGGTGCGCACGCCTTCTCGCTGCGGCCCAGGAATATCACCGTCTGGCAGGTGCGTTCGCGGCACAGCTAGCGCCGTATTGTGCCACCGGATCCGCACAGGGACCTCGGCTCAAGGCGCGTCGATGACCCCCACCACCACGCGCCCGTGACCTTGAGCGATTCAGTCCACAACCTGGGCAGCCAGCACAGCGGTCACAGGACTCTATGTCGAGCATCAGAGCATCTGAGGTGCGAGCCACGCCCATCAGATGGAAGCCCTCCAAGTCGACGAGCAGATCACACCGATCACAACGATCAAGCGACACAGAACAGCAGGTAGGGTCAGACACCGCCCAATGTCCTTGAAGACAGCGGGGGTAGAAGTCCGCTCATCATCAATGACCTCGACCTCTACCCGCAACCCCCGACCAACACCCGCTCACCCACACTCAACTCTGAAGAGCCCGTTTGGTGCTCGGTGCTTTCTAACAGAATTTACCCCGGAACGCCTAGACGAGTATCAGAAGAGGTCTTAATGCACCTTATGGCGCTCGGTGCTTTCTAACACAGAAAGGTAGGACCCACAGATGATGGCAGACGATTTCGCGTCTTAATGCACCTTATGGCGCTCGGTGCTTTCTAACCAAGGCAATTTAGACGCCTCCAATGATCCACTGACCGGAAGTCTTAATGCACCTTATGGCGCTCGGTGCTTTCTCACGCAGACGACACCGTGTATGAGCTGTCGGACATCCAGAAGTCTTAATGCACCGTTTGGCGCTCGGTGCTTTCTAACACTTCCACGCGTCGGCGTGGTGGAGGGTTCATATGAAGTCTTAATGCACCTTATGGCGCTCGGTGCTTTCTAACGCCCGGCGTGTAGTGCCCCCTGTGATCAGGGGAAACGTTGCGTCGGATCGCCAGTGGTCGAAAAAGCACCCCTCCGATCAGCAAGCACGAGATCAGAATATCAGACTTTTCGTTGCGACTACTCGTATCGCCACGGACCGCCCGCAGGATGAGTTTCGCTCCGGAAATCGCTTCCCTCATCGGCGTGTAGCGCGGCCACAACACTCAACGCCGAGGCCCTTATTCGCGCCAGACGTCGACTCCTCACAGCGCACCCCGACCCCACCAGAGCGAATACCCCCACGCCGGCAAGCCCCACCGACGAGCAACTTCGCGTCCTTGCTGCGAGCGACTGGGCGCCGCCACGCATGACTGCACTCGATACGAAGACGCTCGCGACGGCTGACGCCGTCACCCGGGCACACTTGCGTCGTGATCAGATCACTTGACGATGACGACTCGCAGGAAGCGGGGGCCGTGCACGCCGTTGACGCGGACCAGCTCGATGTCGGAGGTCGCCGAGCCGCCGGCGATCCAGGTCATCGGGCGGGTGGGGTTCTTGCCGAGGATCTCGACGGCCTGGGGCACCGTGGGGACGATGTCGGAGGCCTTGAGGACGACGACGTGGGTGTCGGGCACCAGAGAGATCGCGCGGCGGCCTTGGTCGGGCTCACCGTCGAGGACGATGGTGCCGGACAGGGAGATGGCGACGCGGCAGCGCGTGACGACGGCGTCGATCTCGTCGAGCTCCAACGTGGGGATGGCCTTCTCACGGCTATCCTCGCGCACCGTGCGGCCCTCGCGGGCGGCGGCCTTCTTGAAGGCCTCGTCCAGGCCGGTGGGGACCACAACGGAGGTGGCCTTCTGGTCGGCCAGGAACTTCGAGATCGCGTCGGTGACCTCGGACTCCTTGGAGACAACGACAACCTGCGCGGAGTAGTCCTCGAGCGTGTCGATCATTTCCTCGATGACCGCGTCCGAACCGGGCGCGTGCTCGGTGGAGCGGATGTAGTCGCGGGGGATCGGGCGCACCGGACGGCCCTGCTGGGAACGGGAGATGGCGTCGCGTGCGCGCGCCAGGATCGCGGTCTTTGCGTCCATCGTGGTGGTGCTCATGTCACGCCTCCTTCGGGGTCGTGTTGGTGGTCATGCCATGCTCGGAAGCGAGCGGGAGGCCCTTCGCGGGAGCGTCGGTGCGCGGCGCGTTGGCGTCGGAATCCTTGTGTGTGCGCTTCCACCACTCGCGGAAGGTTTCCTTCGGGGCGACCGGCAGGTCGCGGGCGTGCGTCCACAGCGAGGCCGGGAACGGCAGCGCGCCGATGGAGCCCTTCTTGGCGAACAGGCGGGTGGCCTTCGTGCCCTTTCCGGCGGCCTTCCACAGCTTCGCGTTCGTCATCACCGGAGTGGTCGCGCTCATGGCGAGGTCCCACACGTCCGGCACGAGGTTGCGCTTGACGTCAACGGTGCGTGCACGCATGTGGATGAGGATCGTCGGGATGTCGATCTTGACGGGGCAGACCTCGCCACACGCGCCACACAGGGAGGACGCGAAGGGCAGGGTGTGCACCGGATCGTGCTCGTCGAGGCCCTGGGTGAGCTGCGGGGTCAGGATCGCGCCGATGGGGCCCGGGTAGACGGAGCCGTAGGCGTGGCCGGAGGTGTGCTGGTACACCGGGCAGATGTTCATGCACGAGCCGCAGCGGATGCAGGCGAGGGCCTGGCGACCGATCGGGTCGCTGAGGACCTTGGTGCGGCCGTTGTCCATGAGGATCAGGTGGAATTCCTGGGGGCCGTCGCCGGGGGTGACGCCCGTCCACATGGAGGTGTATGGGTTCATGCGCTCGCCGGTGGCGGAGCGGGGGAGCAGCTGGGAGAAGATCTCCACGTCCTGGAAGCGGGGCACCAGCTTCTCGATGCCCATCAGGGTGATGAGGGTGTCCGGCAGGGTCAGGCACATACGGCCGTTGCCCTCGGACTCGAAGATGGAGACGGTGCCGGTTTCCGCGATGCCCATGTTGGTGCCGGAGACGGCGACCTTGGCGTGCAGGAACTTCTTACGCAGGTGGGCGCGGGCGGCGGCCGTCAGCTCGGTCGGGTCGTCGGAGAGGTCGCGGGGCGCGTCCTCCATGCGATCCAGGAAGATGCCGCGGACCTCGGAGCGGTTGCGGTGAATCGCGGGGACCACGATGTGGCTGGGCATGTCGTCGGCCAGCTGGACGATCATCTCGGCGAGGTCGGTCTCGCGAGCGCTGATGCCCTGGTCCTTCAGGTACTCGTTGAGGTTGGTCTCCTGGGTGGCCATGGACTTGACCTTGACGACCTCGGTGATGCCCTTGGACTTGATGATGTCCGCGACGATGCGGTTGGCCTCGTGCTTGTCGCGCGCCCAGTGGACGATGCCGCCGCGGGCGGTCACGTTGCGCTCGAACTCTTCGAGGAGCTCGGGCATGCGCGAGGCGACCTCGAACTTGACGGCCTCGGCGGCGCTACGCAGGTTCTCCCAGTCCGGCATTTCCGCGACGCGCTGGGCGCGCTTGGTGCGGATCGTGCGGGTGGCGTGGCCCAGGTTGCGGCGCATCTGGGTGTTTGCCAGCGTCTTGTGGGCGCCCTCCGGGAAGGAGGGGCCCCAGCGGAGGGTGTCCTCGGGGATGGTGACGGTGGTGCGCCAGCCGCCGGTGTGGGAGTCGGGGGCGGAGGGCATTCCGATGAACGTTGCGGTCATGTCAGATCACCTGTGCGCTTTCGGGTGCGAAGGAGATGTTGCCCTCAAAGGGCTGATCCTTGGTGGATGCCAGGATCTCGGCGAGGTGCATGGGGCGGATGCCCGAGTTGAGGCGGGACAGGCCGCCGCCGACGTGCATCAGGCAGGAGTAGTCACCCATGACCAGGACCTCGGCGCGGGTGGACATGACGCTGGTGACCTTGTCCGCGAGCATCGAGGTGGAGGTCTCGGAGTTCTTCATGGCGAAGGTGCCGCCGAAACCGCAGCAGACCTCGGCGTCGGGCAGGTCGACGAGGGTCAGGCCCTCGACGGCGCGCAGGAGGCGGTAGGGGCGGTCGCCGACCTTGGCGACGCGCAGCGAGTGGCAGGTCGGGTGGTAGGTGACCGTGTGGGGGAAGTAGGCACCCA